>MPLY02177148.1_pt1 | contig 23982 bp, 17 predicted proteins | sample 1617301 | NCBI WGS metagenome assembly MPLY02 (sample SAMN05944805, study PRJNA350692) | marine metagenome | biome: marine; feature: ODZ; material: water; isolation source: 140 m water sample filtered on 0.2 um supor filter | place: Pacific Ocean | collected 2012-04-08 | depth 140m m
ACTATCTTTTGACCTCGAGTAATTTTTTGGGTCTGTCAGCACCCCAGACCTTTTTGGCAATTGGGGTGCTAACGTTACTGGGGACAGGATATATTATTTACCTGCTGCCTGATTCGCTTGTTCGGCTGGTTGGTTTTTTCGTCACCAAGACAATTTATCGCATCAAGGCGGTGGGGCGAGACAACATCCCGGAGCGGGGCGGGGCGTTGTTTGTGTGCAATCACCTGTCATTCATCGATGTGCTGCTGTTGCAGGCGTCCACCGACCGGCCTATCCGTTTCATCATGTATGCGGGGTACATGAAACAAAAAGTGATGGGCACCTTTGCCAGGATCATGAAGTGCATCCCGATCTCCTCCGAGTCGCGGCCGCGTGACCTGATCAAGTCGCTCAAGGTCGCTAGTCAGGCGATTCGCGACGGGGAGGTGATTTGTATTTTTGCCGAGGGACAGATCACGCGCACGGGGCAGATGCTGCCGTTCCGACGCGGCTACGAGAAAATAATGAAGGATGTCGATGCGCCTATCATCCCCATTCATCTCGACGGCGTGTGGGGAAGTATTTTCAGCTACGCAAAGACCCGTTTTTTCTGGAAGTTGCCTCGGCGTATCCCGTACCGCGTGACGGTAAGCTACGGTGCGGCCCTGCCGCATGACGTTGCCCCGGGTAAGGTGCGCGAGGCTGTACAGGAATTGGGCGCGGACGCCTGGGCGCATCGCAAACGTTACATGAAGCCACTGCAGCGAAGTCTCGTGCGAGCTTTCAGGAAACATCCGTTCCGGTTCTTTGCGGCGGATGCCAAGCGCGGCAGCGTGAGTTGCGGTAGCGCGCTCGTCGGCACGGTTGTGCTTGGCCAAGCGCTGCGTCACAAGTGGGCGGGGCAGGAGATGGTTGGCATCCTCATGCCGCCGACGGTGGCAGGCGCGCTGCTCAACTATGCTGCGTCGTTGGGTGGTCGGGTGCCGGTGAATCTGAATTACACTCTCTCTGCGGAGGCGCTGCGCTCGTGCATTGAGCAGTGCAACATTCGCACGGTGATCACGTCGAAAGCTTTTCTCGAACAGATCAAACTCGACGTTCCGGTGGAGACGATTTTCCTGGAGGACGTTGCCAAGTCGATTGGCATCGGCAGCAAGCTAGTCGCCGCCCTGGCCGCGATGCTGTTGCCGCTTGTCCTGCTGGAAAAGTTTCTTGGCAACAAACGCAGGCCATCGATGGACGACTTGGCCACGGTTATTTTCTCCAGCGGCAGCACGGGCTCACCGAAGGGCGTGATGCTCTCACACTACAACGTCGTCTCGAATATCCAGCAAATCGGTCAAGCCTTCGCCTTGGATAAAAATGATCGGATTCTCGGTATCCTGCCGTTTTTCCACTCGTTTGGCTTCACCGGCACACTGTGGCTGCCGGCGCTGCTCGGTTCCGGTGCGGTGTATCACCCGAACCCGGTCGATGGCCGGGGCATCGGCGAGCTGGTGGGCGAGCATCGGGCGACGTTTCTGCTGGCCACACCGACGTTCCTGCAAATCTACATTCGAGCCTGCACGCCGGAACAGTTCGGCAGCGTCGAGTTTGTCCTGGCCGGCGCAGAGAAGTTACCGGAACGTCTGGCCGCAGCGTTCGAGGATCGCTTCGGGCTGCGGCCGATGGAGGGCTACGGCACGACTGAGACCTCGCCGGTGGTGACGATCAATACGCGCGACTTCCGCTCGGCCGGCTTCCGGCAGGTCGGGGCCAAGCGGGGCAGCATTGGGCATCCGCTGCCGGGCATGGTCGCGCGCATTGTCGATCCCGACACCGGGGCGCGGGTCGCGCTTGGCCAAGCGGGCCTGCTGCTCGTCAAGGGGCCGAACGTGATGCAGGGCTACCTTGACCAGCCGGAGAAAACCGCCGAGGTTCTGCACGACGGCTGGTACACGACCGGCGACATCGCGGCAATGGACGAAGACGGCTTCCTTGCGATTACCGACCGGCTGAGCCGCTTCAGCAAGATCGGCGGCGAGATGGTGCCGCACATCAAGGTGGAGGAGAACCTGCACGAACTGGCTGAGTTGACCGAGCAGACGTTCGCCGTGACCGGCGTGCCAGACGAGAAGAAGGGCGAGCGTCTGGTTGTGCTTTACCAGAATCTCGATGCGTCGGCGGTCGAGTCGGTTGCCGAGAAACTGGGTGCCAGCGATTTGCCGAATATCTGGAAGCCTCGCCGCGACCAGTTTTTCGAGGTGGACGCTCTGCCGTACCTCGGCACCGGTAAGCTGGACTTGAAACAGATCAAACTCGTCGCCGCCGAGTTGTCGCCATGACGGCTCCCGCGCTTGGCCAAGCGCTTGGTTTGCGATTTTAGCCCGGCCGAGCTGGCGAAAAATAAGGCTTGCACTCGGTCGCCGTTGGGAGTATTGACAGTCCCGGCGGGCTTCTATCGCCAAGACCAATTAATAAATCGCCATCTCTGGCAGTTGGTTTTGTTCTCAATTCTGAATAATTCAATTCACGGTTTTTCGTGATTTACAAGGTGTGAGTAGTTTCAAAGACAACAGTAGGTCGAATAAGAATTCGTCCAACAGGAATAACCCCAATAGGAATAACCCCAATAGGAATTCTTCCCATCGGAGGCAAAAGCACAAGCGGCCTCAAATCGAGGTTCCCGAGACCGGCTCCGGTTACTTGGAAGTTTCCGACAAGGGCTTCGGGTTTCTCCGCTCGGCGGACAACAATTATCAGCCCAAGCCTTCCGACATCTTCGTGACGCCCGACACCATCAAGCGCACCGCCATCCGTGAGGGCGCCCTGATTGAGGGCAAGCTCCAGCCGCCCCACCGCGGCACCAGTCCGCAGCTCAAGGAGGTTATCAGCGTCAACGGCACCCCGTTCCAGGAGTACGCCGACGTGGTACGGTTCGAGAACCTCACCACCATCAATCCGATCGATAAATTCAACCTCGAGACCACGCCAGATATCGTCGAGACGCGCATCATCGATCTGGTGACGCCGATCGGCAAGGGCACCCGTGGCCTTATCGTCGCCCCGCCGCGCACCGGCAAGACAACTATCCTCAAGCAGATCGCCAACGCAATCACCGCCAACCATCCGGATGTGCAGGCGATCGTGCTGCTGATCGATGAGCGACCGGAGGAGGTCACCGACTTTACCCGCTCGGTGGACGCCGAGGTGATCGCCTCATCGAATGATCAGGACCTCGAGACACATGTGCGCCTGTCGCGCCTCGTGACCGACCGCTGCCGCCGGCTCGTCGAGTCCGGCAAGGATGTGTTCGTGCTGCTCGACTCGATCACCCGCGTGGCCCGCGCCTTCAACTCCGTGCATGGCGGCTCCGGCCGCACGATGACCGGCGGCGTAGACGCCCGCGCGCTGGAGATCCCGCGCAAGATTTTCGCCTCCGCCCGTAAGACCGAGGAGGCCGGCTCGCTCACGATCATCGCCACGGCGCTGATTGACACCGGATCGCGGATGGATGAGCTGATCTTCCAGGAATTCAAGGGTACCGGCAACATGGAGCTGGTGCTCGACCGCAAGCTGGCCGAGCGACGGGTGTACCCCGCGATAGACATCCCCAAGAGCGGCACGCGTAAGGAGGAGATGCTCTTTCCGCCCCAGCACCTTGACGCGATCCACAAGCTGCGCCGCACCATGACCGACATGAATCCGATCGACGCCATGGAGACGATCAAGCAGGCCTTGGCCAAGTTCAAGACGAACGAGGAATTCCTTAGCACGCTCAAGTAGCGCCTGGCCAGGCAACATATTTTTTTTCAGCGGACCCGCTCAGGCCCGTTTTTTTTGTCTCCGGCTTTTGCTGGATGGGGCGGGGCGCTTGGCCTAGCTTGGCATTCGTTCATGGCAACCAGGCACAAACGAGTTCCCGAGCGAAACACCCGCCCGCCGATCGAGCGGATGCTCAAGATTCACAATCTGCTCAAGGCCGGCAGCCACCCCAACGCCACGCAGCTTGCCACCGAGCTCGAGGTCACCACCAAGACCATCTATCGCGATATCGCCTTCATGCGCGATCGCATGGAGCTGCCGGTCGTGTTCGAGTCGGCGTACAACGGCTACTGCTACGACGGGGAGGTCGGCCCGTTCCCGACCGTGCAGATCAGCGAGGGCGAGCTGTTCGCGATGCTTGTTGCCGAGAAGGCGATGCAGCAGTATCGCGGCACCAACTTCGAGAAGCCGTTGATGAGCGCCTTCCGAAAGGTCACCGACTCGCTGACCGACACCCTCTCGTTCAATCTCGACGACCTCGACCAGAGCATCTCGTTCCGCACCAGCGCCGAGCCGGTGCTGAACCTGGACGTGATCGACACCCTGGCCAAGGCTGCAGCCGGCAACCGGCAGCTGCGGTTCAACTATCGCAAGCCAGGCGCGCGCAGGGCCGAGTCGCGCGTCGTCGATCCGTACAACCTGGCCAACGTCAACGGCGAGTGGTTCCTGTTCGCCCACTGCCATTTGCGCAACGACATCCGCACCTTCACTCCGGCGCGCATCAGCAACATGCAGCCGACCGGCAAGACGTTCAAGCCGCCAAAAAAGTTTTCGCTCGAAAAGCGGCTGCGCGGGAGTTTTGGCATCGTCACAGGTGAGAAGAAACAGGAGATTGTGATTCGTTTCAACGAACTCGTTGCCGACTACATCCGCGAGAAACGCTGGCACCCGACACAGAAGCAGCGGAACCTGAGGGACGGCGGTGTGGAGTTGACCATGTGCCTCGACAGCCTCAGCGAAGTGCAGCGCTGGGTCATGACCTGGTGCGGCAACGCGCAGGTCATCAAGCCCCGCGAGCTGGCCCGGTCTGTCCGCGAAGCCGCCCAACGCATCCTCGACACGAATAAATCGTAACCAGCCCTTGGCCAAGCGCTGATTTAGGGTTGGTTAGGTTGAACAGCACGGGCGTTGATTTCCCAGTCGTATGCCACAAACTTCAAGGGCCATTTTTTTCTCCGCGCTGTTTGCAGGCTGGCTCCGAGAGGTTCCAGGGCGTAGTCCAGCAGATAGTCAATCAGTGCTTCCGGGGAGTTGTTTTCACCTGTGAAATCCTCCCTGTACCAGTCGAAAATTCGGGACAACCAAACAGCATTATTTTCAACTCGGACGTTTTTTGCATCGTTGACAAAGTCCCGGGAAGCCGTGTCGAGATCTTCTTCCGACCAAGTGCAAGCGCGCAGGGGTGGACAGGAACCGGATGCGCAGTTCAGCGCAAAATGTATTCGTGCGTCTTGAAGGCGTTCCCGCAGGATTTTGTTTTCCAAGTCATAAAGATTGGTTGTTCGCCCGCCGAGCACGATGGGTGAGTCATAGAAAAAACCTTTGCCGGGAATCAGGAATGAGGTGGCGGAGCGTTTGACTTCGCGAAGGTTTTTCAACGGCCAACGATTCAGGACGCCTCGTACCACCAGCGCGTTGTAGGCTTGAATCCAGTAGGCCCGCCTTGCGGTTGAGTCAGGAAACCACTCAGGATGATTCTCCGGACTGACGTTGGCTAACTGGGTGGAAAAATCCTCCAAGGCGGCAACATCATCCGGGTTGTTTTTCCATGCGTGATAATCAACTTTGCCGTCATCACCAGCGTACTTTTGGAGGAGCGCAACAAAGCGATTGTCCGAATACCCCTTGAATTCCTTTCGAGTCCATTTCACGGGAGGTCGTCGCTCGAACCAAAAAATAATCCCGACAAACACGACAAAGATCACGATCAAGGTGAGCGGGACAGTCTTTGTCATAACGTTGTGTTTGACGGGAAACTTATCGAGCCAAGCACCTTGGCCAAGTGCACAAAAACTGAGATGCTTGGCATCTCTAAGTTTAAAATGGCGCGGCGCTTGGTTTAGTAGCGGTAATGCTCCGGCTTGTACGGGCCGTTGACCGGGACGCCGATATAGTCGGCCTGCTCCTGCGACAGCATGGTGAGATTGGCCCCCAGTTTGTCCAGGTGCAGGCGGGCGACTTCCTCGTCCAGTTTTTTGTCCAGACGATAGACGCCGATTTTTCGATCCGGATTTTTTCGGATGTCGATTTGCGCGATCGTCTGGTTGGTGAAGCTGTTGGACATCACGAAACTTGGGTGGCCTGTGGCGCAGCCAAGATTGATCAGGCGCCCCTCGGCGAGCAGGTAGATTGAGTGTCCGTCCGGGAAGGTGAACCGGGTGACCGGGCCGCCGGGGATGGAGTCGTCCTTGATCACCTCGCGGGTGACGCCGTCCATCGCCTCGAGTTGGGCAACCTGGATCTCGTTGTCAAAATGACCGATGTTGCAGACGATCGTCTGGTCCTTCATCCGGCTCATCTGGTCGGCAGTGATGATGTCCTTGTTGCCGGTGGTGGTAACGTAAATGTCGGCTTCGGGCAGGGCATTCTCAACCGTGGTGACCTTGTAACCGGCCATGCAGGCTTGCAGCGCGCAGATCGGATCGACTTCCGAGACCATCACGCGGGCGCGCTCGTTGGCGAGCGACTCGGCGGAGCCTTTGCCCACGTCGCCGTAGCCGCAGATCATCGCGACCTTGCCGGAGACGAGCACGTCGAGCGCTCGCTTGATGCCGTCAACGAGCGAGTGGCGACAGCCGTAGACGTTGTCGAACTTTGATTTGGTCACCGAGTCGTTCACGTTGATCGCCTGGAAAAGCAGCTCACCGCGTTCCTCCATTTGCAGCAGACGATGCACGCCGGTGGTGGTCTCCTCCGAAACCCCGACCATCGCTTCGGCTACTTTGCTCCAGTGGATCGGCTTTTCGGACTGCACGCGCTTGAGGAGATCCTTGATGACCTGCTCCTCCTCACTCTCGGACTCGGTGTTCACCCAGTCACTGCCGTTCTCCAACTCGACACCCTTGTGAATGAGTAGCGTGGCGTCGCCGCCGTCATCGACGATCTGATCCGGCCCAGATCCGTCCGACCACGTCAGCGCCTTAAACGTGCAATCCCAATATTCCTCGAGCGTCTCGCCCTTCCACGCGAACACCGGCACACCGGCCGCCGCGATCGCCGCCGCGGCGTGATCCTGAGTGGAGAAAATGTTGCAGGAGCACCAGCGAATATCGGCACCCAGTTCAATGAGCGTCTCGATGAGCACGGCCGTCTGCACGGTCATGTGAAGCGAGCCCATGATTTTCACGCCATCGAGCGGCTTCTCAGGGCCGTACTTTTCGCGCGTGGCCATGAGGCCCGGCATCTCCTTCTCGGCAATATCAATTTCCTTGCGGCCAAAGTCGGCCAATGTGATGTCGCGAACGTTGTAGTCCTTAGTCGTTTCAGTAAGTGTAGTGGTCATCAAAAAATCCCTATTTCGTAGCCCGCTTGAGCGCAGTCACCTTATCCGTTTTCTCCCATGTGATGGCGTCCAAGTCATCAACCTTGCCGAAGTGGCCGTAGTTGGTTGTCTTCGAGTAAATCGGGCGCAGGAGCTTGAGTTGCTTGATGATATTGGCTGGTTTGAAACTGAAGATTTTCTCCGCTGTGGCAGCTATTTTCTCATCGTCCACGATGCCGGTGCCGAAGGTGTCGATCGAGACGGAGACTGGATCGGGATAGCCGATGGCGTAGGCGAACTGGATTTCGCAGCGCTTGGCCAAGCCGGCGGCCACGATGTTTTTTGCAACGTAGCGGCCCATGTAGGCGGCGCTGCGGTCGACCTTGCTCGGATCCTTGCCGCTGAATGCCCCGCCGCCGTGGCGACCCATGCCGCCGTAGGTGTCGACGATGATCTTGCGGCCGGTCAGACCGCTGTCACCCGCCGGTCCGCCAACGACGAATCGTCCGGTCGGGTTGATCAGAATCTGCGTGTCACGGGAAAGCATTTTCTTCGGCAAAACTTTTTGAATGACCCGCTTGGTTATGAAATCGCGGATGGTTTTGTTGGTGACATCGGCAGCGTGTTGGGTGGAAACGACCACGCTGGTGATTTTCACCGGCTTGTCGTCGATGTATTGCACGGAGACCTGGCTCTTGGCGTCGGGACGGAGCCACTTGGCTTGGCCGGCTTTGCGCAGCTTGGTCAGGTGACTGCCGAGTTGGTGCGCATACATGATCGGCGCGGGCATCAATTCCGGTGTCTCGTCGCAGGCGAAACCGAACATTAGGCCCTGGTCGCCGGCGCCCTGTTCGGCGGTGGCCTTGCCGGACGCCGCCTTGGCATCGACACCCTGCGAAATATCCCGACTCTGCGCGGTCAGGTAGTTGTTGATGAACACATTGTCCGCGTGGAACACATCGTCGCTGTTCACGTAGCCGATCTCGCGGATGGCGCCCCGCACGACTTGCTCGACGTCGAACTTGGCCTTGGTCGTGATCTCACCACCGACACAGACGACGTTGCTCTTGACGAAGGTCTCACAGGCGACGCGGCTGCGGCGATCCTGCGCGAGGCAGGCGTCGAGCACGGCATCGGAGATCGTGTCGGAAACTTTGTCGGGATGACCTTCGCCAACCGACTCGGAAGAAAAGATGTAGTTTTTGCTCATAAAAATGTGATTTAAGCCGTGAACGGCCGGTTTGATATCAACAAATCAAGATATGATGATATGTCCTATTTTTCGAGGATTCAAGGCGTTTTTGCATCAAATTCTCTCCCCGCTTGGCCAAGCGCAGATTGAGTTTGGAGCTACTTTCGTGCTAGCTTGCCCGTTCGCCCACCAAACGGCGTGACACGCGAATGACCGACCAAAACAATCCCGGCGACGAGCCAAAGTTGTCCAAGAATGAAATCATCAAGGCCAACAGCAAGTTTCTCCGGGGCACCATCGCCGAGGGTCTGTTGGACGACTGCACCGGCGGCCTGGCTGCGGACGACACGCAACTGACCAAGTTCCACGGCATTTACCAGCAGGATGACCGCGACGTTCGCCGCGAACGTCGCAAGGCCGGGCAGGAGCCGGCCTACTCGTTCTTGGCGCGCGTGCGTCTGCCCGGTGGTATCTGCACACCGCAGCAGTGGCTCGACATGGATCGCTTCTCTGACGAATACGCCAACGGCTCGCTCAAACTGACCACGCGTCAATCGTTTCAGTTGCACGGCATCATCAAAAAGAATCTCAAGACAATCATCAGAAAGATCAACGACTCGTTGATGGGCACGATCGCGGCCTGCGGCGACGTGAATCGCAACGTGATGTGCAACCCGAACCCGAACCAGTCAAAGGTGCACGCCGAGGTGCTTGAGTTGGCCAAGGCGATCAGCAACCACCTCACGCCGGCGACGCAGGCGTACCACGAGATTTGGCTGACAGACGAAAACGGCGAGAAGGAAAATGTGACATCAAGTCCCGAGCCGGAGTCAGAGCCGATCTACGGCAAAACCTATCTGCCCCGGAAATTCAAGATCGGCATTGCCGTTCCACCGAGCAACGACATCGATTTATTCGCAAACGATCTCGGATTCATCGCCATCATCGAGGACGACAGGATTGTCGGCTACACTATAACGGTCGGCGGAGGCATGGGGATGAATCACGGGCAGAAAAAAACCTTCCCGCGCCTCGCCGACGTGCTCGGCTTTTGCACGCCGGAGCAAGCGATCGATGTCGCCGAGAAAATCGTCACCACGCAGCGCGACTACGGCGACCGTGTTGACCGCAAACACGCACGCCTTAAATACACGATCGAAGACCGTGGCTTGGATTGGTTTCGCGGCGAGGTCGAGGAGCGCCTTGGCTACGGGCTCGACCAAGCCAGACCGTTTGAGTTCGACCACAATGGCGACCGTTACGGCTGGATCGATGACGAGAACGGCAACAGCCATCTCACATTGTTCATCCAAAACGGCAACGTCACCGACAATGACGAGTTCCCAATGCGAACCGGCCTGCGCGAGATAGCCAAGGTGCACGATGGCGATTTTCGCTTGACGGCGAATCAAAACCTGATCATCGCCAATGTGTCGCCGGCCAAGCGTGCCGGGATCGAGGCGTTACTCGATCAGTACAAGCTAACTCATTGCTACGATCAAACCGGCCTGCGGCTCAACTCCTTGGCGTGCGTGGCGCTGCCGACCTGCGGTTTGGCCTTGGCCGAGAGCCAGCGTTATCTGCCGGAGTTGCTTACCGAGTTGGATCAGGTGATTGAGGAACTTGGCCTGAGGGATGATGCCATCACCATTCGCATGACCGGCTGCCCAAACGGCTGCGCCCGGTCATACATCGCCGAGATCGCTCTCGTCGGCCGTTCGCCCGGCAAGTACAACGTCTACCTTGGTGGCGGCTTCGCTGGTGATCGTTTGAACAAGATCTACAAGCTTTCAGTTAAGCAGGAGGAGATTGTCGACCTCATGCGGCCGATCCTCGAGCGATACGCCAGCCAGCGCAGCGACGGCGAGCGATTTGGCGATTTTGTGATCCGCACCGGCTACGTCGCGGAAACGCGCGAAGGCCGCGAGTTCCATAACGATTTCAAGGAAGATTAACCGCACTTGGCCAAGCGCCTGGCCAAGCCGCGGGCTCATCCCGAAAGTACGTCAGGCGCCGGGGGGCGATGTACCGGAAGAAGAAGTGAGATGAAGAAATGCCCGAAGAACCGCAACACGATCCAAACATACCCAACCCGGATGATCCGTGGTGTCCGAAGTGTGAAGCGCATGTCGGTTGCCAGACAAAACACCAAAGCATTTCATATTCTCCTGCTGGTTTTTCTGGGCGCTATTCTCATAGGTGTAAGTCATGTAACACCAAAGTTTTCGTAGCAGGTGTTTCAGCAGCATTCCGATCCCCATATTCGAAGCGATTATTTTCAGTCTCAAAAATTACATCTTATTTTTTAATCGGGATCGGATTAATTTCTACTACTATTGCCATACTAATAACCATAAGAGATTTCAACATGGGCCACCACTCACTTGGGATAGCATTGTTTATTGGCTGTTTTGCGACTTTGGTCATTATGGCTGGGTGTTATGCGCCGTATTATCATTGGTGTTTACAACCGAATAGAATGAGAAAAAAGTGGCTCGCTTGGGCGCGCGAACGCGGCTACACGGGAGATTGATGCTGGGGGGGTACTCTATCAATCTTATCGTTAGCCAGCGGTAGTTCAAAATTTTGCGCTCGCAATTTCCGCCGAGCGGCTCATAATCCACTCATCTAGCAACCAATTTACGGACTATGGCAGACGTTAATTTTGACTGCCCGCATTGTGGCCAAAATTTAGAAACCGATGAGATTCTATCTGGTTCGGGAATCGACTGCCCTGTTTGCAAAAAGTTTTTAACAATTCCGGGATTGGCTATCACTACCGATCTACCCCCCGAACCAACAAATATAAGCACCGGGAAAAATGTTGCTGATTCATTGAAAGCGACCCAACTGGCTGCTCGGGCTGCTCGGGCTGCTCGAGATACACGAGCCGCTGGAGATACACGGACAGTTCTCGATCAGTTAGCCAAACGCGCTGCGAAATCAGTAGTAAAAAAAGACGATTTACATATTCCAACAAAAAACACGCAACCGGATTCTGTCAATTTGCCCAAATTTGAGTATGAAGCCACCAATCCAACAACAGGCACAACGGAGCACGGTGAAATTTCTGCATCCAATCTGGTCGATGCATCAAACAGACTTCAGAAAATGGGGTTGGAAGCTACAAGCATTCATCAGATGAAAAAGTAGAAGACTGCGAGTTCTTGTTGCGTTGGGCGACCGGCGTGAGTGTTGCACTTTTTCTTCTTCGGGGCTTTGGTGCAGTTGATGTAACTTCCCCCCCCCGGGGGGGGAGGGCACCATCCAAAAAAACAGCCCGCGTTGTATGGGGGGTGTTTTTTTGACGATACGCCCTTTAGTGGATGGGTACCCCGGGGTGTGGTGGTAGGATTGGCACAGAATGGCACAGTCGGATGCACAAAAGTGCACTTCAGGCGGGTTACCAGCCAAGCGGTTGGCCAGTTCATCCCAAAAGTGCTTGAGGCGGTGAGGGGCGATGCGTACGATGCGCGTCCCTTTTTTCGGGGGGAACGGCTGGATAGCTCAGTTGGTAGAGCAACGGATTGAAAATCCGTGTGTCCCCGGTTCGATTCCGGGTCCAGCCACCATTTTTCACACCGCCCGGGCTCACGATTTTCGATGGTGGATTCTTCAACAACAATCACCCTTCCCGGGCTGGAGGACGGCCGCAGGGCGGATGAGCCATGCACAATTGTCATCTTCGGCGCGAGCGGCGACCTGACGGCGCGCAAACTGATTCCTGCGCTGTATCATCTCTACACTGAAGGCCAGATGCCGGAATCCTTCCGGGTCATCGGCGTTGCCCGTCGTGAAAAGACGGACGAAAGCTGGCGCGCCGAGATGCGCGCAGGTGTCGAGACCTATTCCCGCACCCACCAGGTGGACGATGCCCAGCGGGATGCCTTCGCCGCCAATTTTGCGTACCATCCCGGCGACCTGACGGATGCCGATACCTACGTCGCCTTGGCCAAGCGCTTGGCTGGACTCGGCGATCCATGCCTCGTCAATAACCTCGTCTTTTACCTCGCGATCTCGCCAAGCCTCTTCGGCGAGGTGGTGGACCAGTTGCACACCGCTGGCCTGCTTCACCGCATGGGGGAGGACGATGAGCATTGGCAGCGTGTCGTGGTGGAGAAGCCGTTCGGGCACAACCTGCAGTCGGCGCACGTGCTGAACAACCACCTGCTGCGCCATGTGCGCGAACGGCAGATTTTTCGCATCGACCATTATCTCGGCAAGGAGACGGTGCAGAACATCATGATGTTCCGCTTCTCCAACGCCATCTTCGAGCAACTCTGGAACCGCGAGGCGATCGAGCACGTGCAGATCACCGTCAGCGAGGATATCGGCGTGGGCGGCCGGGGGGGGTACTTCGAGGAGGCCGGCACGCTGCGGGACATGACGCAGAACCACCTGCTGCAGATTCTCTCGCTCGTGGCCATGGAGCCGCCGCCGTCGCTCGCCGCCGAGGACATCCGCAACGAGAAGGTGAAATTGCTCAAATCGATACGCCCGATGACGCCGGAGGCGGTTGCCACGAACGTGGTGCGTGGCCAGTACTTTGCCGGCACGGTCAACGGCGACAGCCGCGAGGGCTACCGACAGGAGGAGCGCGTGAACCCCGAGTCCAACGTCGAGACCTACACGGCCCTCAAGCTGTTTATCGACAACTGGCGCTGGAGCGGCGTGCCGTTCTACCTGCGCACCGGTAAGAATCTCCCGCTGCGGGCAAGCGAGGTGCGCGTACAGTTCCGCCCCACGCCCAACGTGCTCTTCGCTGCGCAGGGCCATCTCGACCTGCACGCCAACGCGCTCACGCTGCGCCTCCAGCCGGACGAGGGCATCTTCCTGCGCTTCAACGGCAAGGTGCCCGGCAACAGCATCGAGACGCGGCCGGTGCGAATGCACTTCGGCTACGACGCCGAGTTCGGCGCCTACACGCCCGAGGCGTACGAACGGCTGCTGCTCGAGGCGATGGCCGGCGACGCGACACTGTTCATCCGCCGCGACGAGGTGGAAACCGCGTGGCAGATCGTCGATGCCATCCGCGAAGGGTGGGGTGGCATGCCGCTGTCGAACCGCGAATTTTACGCCGCCGGAACGTGGGGACCGGTGGCGGCGGACGATCTGCTTGAGCCGGACGGCCACAAGTGGCACAACCCGAAACCGGCCGAGCGATGAGCGGCTGCACGGTTTTTGCCGACAAGACCGCGCTCGCCGGACATGCTGCCGCGCAGTGGCTTGAGCGCTTGGCCAAGCGCGACGCAGGCAGGCCGTTCATCGTCGCTCTCTCCGGCGGGCGCATCCCGAGGCTGCTCTACGATTCGGTGGTGGAGTTGGCGCGGCCAAGCGTGTTTGAGAATGTGCATTTCTTTTGGGGCGACGAGCGCGTCGTGCCGCCGACCGACAACGAGAGCAACTTCAAGCATGCAGACGACGGCCTGTTCCGGCCGCTTCAAATACCGCCTGGCCAAGTGCACCGCGTGCAGATGGAACGCAGCGAAACCGAGGCGGTGCAACTCGCCACCGACGAGTTGCTGCGATTCACCAACAGCCAAGCGGATGGGCAGCCGGTGATCGATCTCGTGTTCCTCGGCATGGGCGAGGACGCCCACGTTGCATCGCTCTTCCCCGGCGACACGGAGGCCATCGAGTCGCGGGCGGTTTACCGGGCGGTGACCGGCTCGAAGCCGCCGCCGCGCCGAATCACGCTGGGTTATCCCGCCTTGGCTGCCTCGCGCGAGGTGTGGGTACTCGCCTCCGGCGAAGGCAAGGCGGAGGCGTTGCGCACCTCCTTGGCCAAGGGCGGTGACACCCCGTTGGCCCGTGTGTTGCAAAGCCGCGAGCACACGGAAATCCTCACCGACTTCAAATTGTAAACTCCCAGGTTTACTCGGCGGCCTGTTGGAATGTCGCGCTGACCGGGTAATGGTCTGAAAGAAGACCGGTCGTCTCGTCGACGATGCAGGATGCGGCCCGGCAGGAGGCCGCGAGGTTGGGAGTGGCAAAGACGTAGTCCAGTCGCCGCTCGGGACCCAAGTCCTCATCCAGCCTCAGCCTTGTGGGGAACGTGCCCAGGAAGCCCCCCCGCTCGGCGTGAATCAGGTCCACGAACTCGGCGTCTTCCAGCCGCTTCAAGTGCCGGTAATCCAGTTGGCCGTCACGCAGGTTCTTGCCTTTTGTCCGCTCGTCCAGCCGCTTGAAGAACGGGATCATATCCTCGCTCTTGTCATAGACCAGCTTGTCATGCAGCGAGAAGGTGTTGAAGTCGCCCGCGAGCAGCACTCGGGCGTCCTTGGGCAGCGTGGCGAAGTCCTTCAGTAGCAGGTCAATTTCCCTGAGCCGAATCTCCCAGTTGCCGGGGTGCAGGTGGATGACGTAAATGTGGATGCCGTGGGTCTTGCAGCGCAGCAGTCCATGATGAAACCCCTCCAGCGTGCGCCGAACCCCGGTGATCGGTCGGCTGGAGGTGATTCCGGTTGGGAACCCCTTTTCCTTGAGCAGGACGCTGTGCGGATGACCCCAGGCCTTGGCATCGGCGGCCAATTTGTCGGAGGTGTAGGTGTTCAGTTCCTGCAACGAGACGATGTCCGGTGCCTGCCTCTTCACGAACGAGAGGTAGCCGGCCTTGCGCTTGGGCTTTTTGGTGAACCCATACCAAACGTTGTAACTGAGGAGTTTCAGCTTGTTGCCCGGCTTGGCGGCGGGCAGGCCGCGTGGCAGCAGCAACGCGCCCATGCCGGCCGCCCCGGCAGCCGCGAATTCGCGGCGGTTGAGGATGATGCGTTGGTTCATTTCGGTTCTCCTTCGGGGTTCGTTTGCGTAAAGCAAAGTTTAAAATACAGCTGTTGGTTTAGCGAGGATGGTTTGGGTTTCAAACGGCTCTTGGATTGAAGCAGTCGAATTTGGTTTTGTCCCAGCCAACGGTCTTTAACAGCGAACAACAAATGAGTCGAACCAAGGCGTGTCACGGATTGCCCCTGACGGTAGCGTAGCCCCGTTGCATATACTTCAGGTCGGGACTGTTGGGTGCGGACACTCCAAAGGTCTGACCATCAGACATCCTGAAGGTGCGTTTATCCATCCAACGATGCAATTCAACATGGCCATCGGCGAAGGCAAGGCAGTTCTTGTCCCCGTGCCGAATGGCAATCGGATCCCACCAGGCGCTGGTGAACGGGTAGGGCAAAAGCCACCCGCCCCAGTTGCTCCCGCCGACATCGGTTTCTTCCTCTAGAAACACGTACTTGGTCGAGGGTGTTTTGAGTTGGTTGTGCTTCAAAATGGCTTCATTGGCTACATAGGGGGGGCCATTCATGCTGCAAGGGATCGCGTAGCTTCTCCAAGCTTTGCCTTGCTGAACCTTTCTGCTTTTTATGGGTGAATCCCGCCTGTCCCCAAGGCAATGGTAGACCTTGTGATCATTGAGGTAGGGCCACAAAAGTCCGTCTTTAAACCCCCAAATCTCATCCTCGATTGGAGCCATTGGGCCGGTTTGTCTTCCTGATGCATTTTGTTTTCGACCGACCCAGTCTCCCTGTCTGATGCCCCGGTCATGCGCACCGACGATTTTGTCGTCATTGTCCTGATGGTACATCATCCAGGCCAGGATCAGGTTTTTTTCATTTCCCCTGCAGTGGGCCGCTTTCCCCGCTTCCTTGGCTTTTCCAAGTGCGGGAAGAAGTAACGAGGCGAGGATGGCAATAATCGCAACCACCACCAAGAGTTCGATGAGCGTGAATGCCCGGTTTGGTTTCGTTTTCATTTTATGCCCTCTATTTCAACACGCTGGAGTGGTCGATGATCCACTGGAAATCGGTTCGTGGCTTGGCGGGGACGATGCCGCCGACGGCTCCCTTTACCGGCGGGCGGATCGTGCCGTGCTCGCCGGTGACCTTCCAGCGATGCGTCGCTGCGTGGCCATCGGCGTAGGAGAGGGCGGTGGCGCCATCGTGGTAGGACGCCGGCATGTTCCCCCACTTGTATTCGTGAAAGCGGTTCATGTAGTAGCCGTCGTTGATGGTGTCGGGATGTTCGCCAAGGAAAACAAAAACAGTTGACGGCTTCCGAAGCTGCCCGTCGTTGATGAACTGGACGTAGTCGGGGTTGAATTCATCGAGCAACGGGCCGGGATCGCCGACGAGATGGTTCATCGAGTAGCTCCTGTTCCGAGTGCCGTTCTTGGCGCGGCTCTTGTCGGAAGGGCACTTGAAGATCCCGATTGTGTCGCCCATGTACGGCGAGAGCAGCGACGAGGTGAGCGCGAGGCGGTTGGTGTTGTCCTCGCTGTCTTCCCAATCCAGCACGTTGTTGGCCCAGTTGTTTCGCTGTTCACGGGTCTGTTCGCGGCCGTGGTTGTTGACGTATTTGCCCTCGTGATCGTCCGCGTAGAGCGTCCAGCCCAGGCTCAACTGCTTGACGTTGCCGAGGCAGTGGATGCCGTGCGCCTTGACCTTCGCCTTGGCCAAGGCCGGCAACAGCATCCCGGCCAGCAGGGCGATGATGGCGATCACCACCAGCAACTCGATGAGCGTAAACGCCGCGCTTGGCCTCGGTTTCATTTCCCTTCAGCTTTCAATTCTTCACCCGTCTTGCCACTGCGCTTGGCTCCTCCACCTATTTTTGCCCGAAGAACGGGAATAGTTTTTTGAGTTCGGCGGGGCTTGGTTGCCGGCCGTATTCGCAGAGTTCGAAGGCCTCGGCGTGCTGGATGCTGCGGCCTTTTTTCTCGCCGTAAAGCTCGATGAGCTTTTCCCGGAAACGGTCGGCCGTGCCGCGGGTGCGGCGGCCGAAGGCCTGGGTGAATTCGCGTTTTTTGGCCGCACGCTTGGCGGGGTCGGTGGGCACGGGGATGACGGTCTCGAAGTTTCGCGCGGCCCAAAAGCTTTCGATCTGCGACTCGAGCGTCCAGAGCGCCTCCGCTTTCTGCTCGGCGACGTTATCGATCCCGACGACGAGATCCGGGCTGAACGGGTTGGGCTTTTGGAAATAGTCGGACAGGTAGAGGAACACTGGGTTCTTGTTCAACTGCGGGGTGTCGGGGGCGAAGTTGCTGACGGTGACCATGAAGGCGGCGTCCTGCATCAGCACGCCGGTGTAGCGGTGGTCCGGGTGGTAGTCGTTGGGGCGGTGGCCCATGACGATGTCGGCTTTCCAGTCGCGGATCAGCCGTGTCAGTGCCTTGCGGTTTTCCAGGGTGGGCATGAGTTCGCCGTCATGGTTGTCCATCACGTGCGACTCGATGCCGAGAATCTTGGCGGCTGCCTTGACCTCGCGGGTGCGCCGCTTGGCCAACTGCCCGCCGGCCATGATGGCATGGCCAATGTCGCCGTTGGTGGTGGAGACGAATTTCACCTTGTGCCCCAGCTTGGCCCACATGGCGGCGACCCCGCCGGCCTTGAGTTCGCAGTCGTCGGGGTGCGCGCCGAAGACCATGATGCGCAGCTTGCCGTCGTCGGCATTGGCCCCGGAGGTGAACAGGCTGCAGAGGATTGCCGCTGTCAAAAGTGCGAGACGGTTTCGAGTGATGTTGTTTTTTTTCATGGGTGTGATTGGTGGGTTCGGCAGGCTAAAGCGCTCCTGCCGTCACTGGGGTTTGCTTTGTCGTTTGTTTTCTCCCTCTCCCCGGCCCTCTCCCACCGGGAGAGGGAGCTTGGCCAAGTGCATTGACTTTGGATGCTTGGTTTGTTGGGTAAGAGTCATTGTGGACGAGGTGGGGGAGCTTGCGTTTCGACGGGCTTGGCCGCAAACAAAAAACTCACGGCAAATCGTGCGGTGTCATGACACAGTCGCCTGGTTTTGATTTCGCGCTGTCCCGGGCAAAGGTTGTGTTGCCGACGCCAAACAGCGCGGCTGCGATTGTTGTGATGATGAGGTGTTTCATTATCACTATAAATCTGTTGTGCGAACCGATCTAACTTATTTCCCAACCCTTGCGAACTGCTTCCCTGATGTACTGTTGGGCAGTATCGTTGCCCACCGCTTTGAGGTTTTTGGAGTCCCATTCAAATCCGCCACCCGCCCGATAGGCGACATTGCCAAGCAACACCGTTTCTGTGAGTGGACCCGTGTAGTCGAAATTACACGTTGCCGCTTTGCCACCTTTGCACGCTGCGATCCATTCCCTGTGAAACCCAGGCGAATCGGGAATCCATGGTTCGGGTTCGTTTAAGCTCGTGAACTTTTCCTCCGGGTAGAGTTTGCGGTTTCCGAATCCGCATACCAGGATACCTTCCGTACCCACAAAGACATTGTTGGCACCATTTAGCGACAGGTTCCTGTCCTTCAGAATCTGCGGGCCGCTTCTCGTGTGATACCAATGCAGCGTGACGTGTCCGCGATCACCTTTGGCCGGGTACTTGAAACTGGTGATCATCGACTTTGGCGTGGTCTGCGGATGCACCTTGGGGCCGCTTCCTTTAACGCGAGTCGGATAGTCCAGTTCTAGGGCCCAGAAGGGGATATCAAGGGTGTGACATCCCCAGTTGCCTGTTTCGCCGGTACCGAAGTCCCACCAGAATCGCCAGTTGTAAGGGCAATAGGCTTTGTCGTAGTCCCGTTCCGGGGCCGGCCCCAACCAGGCGTCCCAGTTGAGATGCGCGGGTACCTTCTGTTTGTCCTTGGGTATACTGGGCATTCCTCGATTACCACCAACCCAACTGTGGACTTCCGTCACTTTACCGATCACCCCAGCGCGGATCAGTTCGACGACCCGGTGTACATTGCCGATCGTGTGCCGTTGCACACCCAACTGGGTCGCCAGATTGTTCTTGGCAGCCAGTTCAGTCATTTTCCGAACCTGCCACACATTGTGTGCCATCGGTTTTTCGCAGTAGAGATGCTTCCCAAGCGACATCGCAATCATCGACGGATTGAAATGCGTATGGTCCGGAGTGCTGACAACGACGGCATCAATATCCTTTTCCATCTTGTCAAACATGACACGATAGTCACTAAACTTCGCCACTTTCGGGAATTGACCGAAACCCTTTGCACCTCGTTTTTCGTCGACGTCACACAGGGCGACGATGTTTTGGCTGGAGACTCCGCGTAAATTCGATCCTCCCTGTCCACCGATGCCGATCAGCGCGACATTCAGTTTCTCATTTGGCGAGTCAACAGCTCGAGAGACTGTTTGACCGGTCAAGCAGATCCCAGTGCTCGCGGCCATCATCTTGATCGCACCGCGGCGGTTGATTGCACGTTTCATGATTCCCGGTGTTTTTGGTTCGTTTTTGTGTTTCATTTCCCTTCAGTTTTCAATTCTTCACTCGTCTTGTCGCCGTGTTTTCGGAGGAGGTTTCATCATCGCCGGAAGTGTCCGGATCAAAATACTTTCTCTTCACCGGGAGTTCCATCTTTTTCTGGGGAAGCGTCCCAATTGTCCGGATCATTGCTGTCAGCGTTAGCATCGAGGTTTTTTCTTGTTAGCGATTTTCCGGTTCCGTCAGCCGTTTCCGGCCATGGATCTTTATCGTCATAAGTGACGGAGTCCACCACATTGCCCAGGGCATCCCTTAAAACCACAGTTTCACCACTGTTATCGAGCCCCCTAAGGTACTTGCCAAAAGGTTGAAAGCCGTAACGCTCCCTAAAAGCCTTGGGATTTGCAGAAAGCGCAATATGCCCGTCAGGCCCAATGGCCGTATTATCCGGGAAAGCGTAGTGAATGCCCTTGGTAAAGGTCGCACCCGTCAGATGGATCTTTTTGTTGCTGCAATTCTTTATTTCCAGGAATTCATACTCTCCAGCATCAAATGTATTCGGACCAGAATCATTACCGTACGTATGGTAAAGAATCTCTGAGATCTTAAGCGAAGATTTTCCGATGTTCTGAATGTAAAGGACCTCACGCAACGGGCTCCACCTGTTGCCGTCCTTGATCCGGGCTTTCAACACAGTTCCTGATACAGCGACCGTCTCCTTGTCTCCCCCATCAATGGCATCTCCAGAAACATCCCCGCCAATGGCTCTGGGGTCGGTTCCGTTGGTTGTGTAGAATATTGTTCCCCTGTCGTTGTCACTGTTTTCAAGGGTAATCATGGTTCCCGGTGCCGCTCCCCATTTGCGTTGCGCGATGGCAGCGCCGTTGGATTTCACGACGGGAGGGGCGATGCCCGGGTACAAGCCCCGATTCCGGAGTTGCTGGGCCACCCTGTCCCTTCTCGTTGGGAGCCACTGCCTGATCAAATAGTCGACGTTTCTTCGCCACATTTCCGGGGATTGACTCGTGGTGTTTCCCCAGCGGGCCGCCTCAGCGGGGATGGCGGCTTGCAACTCATCGACACGCGATGCCATCAGTTCAATTGAATTCCCAGGGGTCATCGAACCGCCATTGTAGAAATGACGATAAACATGATCCGCAAAACGCATCCTGTACTCCTCATTCTTCGAAAGCCGCTCGTGAAGTGTTTGCCCGTTAAACCACTGCAACTCCCTGAATTTTTTGTCGTTCGCGGGCGCGGTCCTGTCTTCCCATCCAACATCCATGGAATGCTCAGCATCGTGACGGAAAAATTTGAAACCTGTAGGATCGTCGTGGTCTATCATGCAGAAAAAATTGTTAGTCGAGCGTCCACCCCACGCCGCCGCTTCATCGTTGCTGCCCGTATAAAAAATACCCAGCATGTAGTCGATCAAGTTATCCGCATCAACCAGGGTTTTTCCGTTGGGATTCCCGGAGCCATCCGGTTTAAGGCCGAGCAGGGCGAAGTAGTCGCTGTTGTCGCCCGACCAATCCAGTGTCCTTTCAAACAACTCCCGATACAGGTCCAAGGTTCCATCAGTCACTTCAGTGGGCTTCATCCATCCCATGGCCTTGATCACATCATAGTCCTCCGATTTGCCGCCAAGATAAGAGGCGCCGAACCGCCCTTCCGCGCGTTCCTGGGTCATGAAGATTCCCCAATACATCCCGTTCATGTAAATGTGGTAATAGCGGCTCTTGGTATGGTGATGCCCGCTTTTGCCCTGCAAATCGCGGCAAAAAATGTCCCGCAAAAAAGTGTTCCTCCTGCTGTTCTCAAACGCCCATGAGTGGTTTTGGGAGGTGCGCAAATCGATTTTGTCAAATTCATCCACTCCCTCGTTGCCAAACAACGGGTATTTCAACTTGCCATCCCCGTACTCACTCCGAAAGAAAAGCCGATACGCATGTTTTGGGTTCCTGGAGGTCGAACTATATCCGCCCCGGATGCGGATGCCGGCATTCACCTGGAACCCCTTTGTCCCGTCCGGGTTGATCAGTTCCAGGGAACCCGGAATCTCCGTCTTTTTTCCCTGTTCACGCGGATTGGCATACAGCCCGTCTGACGGGTCGAACCAGTCGTCGAGGGGTGCGACGAGTGACATGCTGGGGATCGCCTTTAACGCGTCGGAGATTTTGTCTTTCCACCGGGCATCGTTGATCACAGTTTGGTTCATTCCATAGATCATCACCTGCCGGTTTACCCTGTGGCCAACCGGCCAACCGCCGCCTGGGCTTGCTGAGTCTTGACGCTTGACACTTTCAATAAAAATATAGGTCTGGGTATCCACATTGGTCTCGTCCAATCCGGCTTTTTTGGCATAGGCGCGCACGATCACGCCCGGGGTCTTGGGGCGTTTTGTGATGCTGTCCGGGTCGATGATCACCGTGAGCGGACTTGCGCCAATAACTGTATTTTCCGAACGACGCGGATCGCTTCCGTCGAGGGTATAGATGATTGTTGCCCCGGGTGTTTCAGTGGTGATCACTTCCTCAAATGGAAGATCAAAAAACCCACGACCATGCTTGAACTTGGTGTCTTTAACCTTGGCGGCAGAGGCCGTGACACTCAACACCAAGGCGAAGATTGTTGTGGGCAGAAGATGTTTCATTTTTCAGGAACTTCCTCCCGCAAATTATCGATTGCGAGATGGTCGGACACGCGGAGCGGGCTGGCTTTGCGGAGGGATTGTTCGCCAAGCTCCGGGAGGATGAAAGTCATCCGTACATCCTCGTGCGTGACAGGCACCAGCGCACCCTCACGCAAACAGTCGCTGAACGACGAGATCAATAGGAACAACACAATCAAACGGCGCGTCAGGTCATGGTCTTTCATGGTGAGCCGACGGTCATCGCAATGAGCACGGTTTTCAAGCCGTTTTAACCGTTGTTGTTGAACCAAAAAAAACTTCAAGGCGGATGTTGGAGAGGTCGGCTAGACCATCATCAGAATTAACGAACCTTGAGAGAGAAAACAAAGTCGAAATTGTTTGGGGGGAAGAAGGTATTGAATTCGAATGTTCGCACGGTCTCGAACCACTCCAAATCATCTTGAGTTGGCAGAAATTATAAACTGGGTGGAAACGAAAAGACCATAGACATTGGCAACTTTAACCAACAGGGATAGCAAGTAGGACCGCGAGTGAGAGGGAACCCTGTCTATACCCAGACATCACTTTCTGCTGTCAAATGACCAGCAGCATCTCCCGTGTTGACCACTCCCTTAGGTTCCACAAGCATGATTCTGCATTCGCTTTGGGCAATTGGTCTGTGTTCAACTCCTTTTGGAACAACAAACATTTCCCCAGGTTCTAACGTGACTTTGCCATCCCTAAACTCGATATCTAAAACACCGCTGATGACGATGAACGCTTCATCTGTTTCAGGGTGATCATGCCACACAAACTCACCTTGCACTTTTACCAACTTGAACTGGTATTCGTTTAGTTGGGCAATAACTCGAGGAGACCAGTGCTTGCTGAATCTGGAAAATTTCTCCTCGAAATTTAAAGCTTTGTATTTAATGGGCATTTTTATAGAGGGATGACAAATGAGTGTTGGCGTTTCATTTCCCTTCGGCTTTCAGGACCGCGCGTGTTTTGCCGTCAGGATGGCTGGAATCACTGCTGTCAGTCTGTTTGTCATCTGTGGGATGAATGGTGATCACTGCCAACTGTTTTAGTCAAATACTATCCCGAACCTCCTTGCGTAATTTCGTAGAGGTCCCATGTTCCATTGTGGTTCTCTATTTCCGTTGGGCGACGACGAAGGCGTTAAACATGAGGTAGCGCCACGGGCCGAGGTTGAGCAGCGCATCAATCGGCTTGGCCACGTAACGGTCGGTGCAGTCGACGCGCAGCACGTCGCAGCCGTTTTGCTCAAGGAAGAATTTTAGCTCAACAGCGTTGGTGGCGACGATCGCGTCGTCGTCCGGCTGAAACAGCTCGCGGCGGATCGGCTCCATGCGATCGAAGCGCACCGAGCCGGGGTCGGCCGCCATCTGCCGGCGCTTGGCCCGGACCCGTTGCCAGTTACGCCACTTGTTGCAAAGGCCGCGCATGCGGGGATGGTAGTCGCGCAGTCCCAGTGCGCGAAAAAAATTCGGGCTTGAGACGACGATCTTGCCGCCCGACTTTACGACGCGCACCAATTCGGCGAGGAACGCCTCCGGTTCCTCGACGTGTTCGAGAACGTTTAGCGCGCCGACGCTGTCGAATGTGGTGTCGCCAAATGGCAGTGTGCGGCCGTCGTAAAGCTGGCAGCGGTCGCTGACGCGCCTGGCTTTTTCGATGCTCG
>MPLY02156490.1_pt1 | contig 23539 bp, 19 predicted proteins | sample 1617301 | NCBI WGS metagenome assembly MPLY02 (sample SAMN05944805, study PRJNA350692) | marine metagenome | biome: marine; feature: ODZ; material: water; isolation source: 140 m water sample filtered on 0.2 um supor filter | place: Pacific Ocean | collected 2012-04-08 | depth 140m m
CACCACCAGTGGTATTGACCAGTAATCGATTGACAATACCTTCAACAGGGGCTTTGACGATGGTTCTGGCAAGACGGTCTTCAAGGATGGGTTGGGTTTCTTCTAATCGCAACAATTGGGCTTCGGCAGCGGTTAGGCGTTGCAGTAGACGAATCAGTTCCATACGCGATTCAACTCCCTGTTCAACCAATGGCGTGAGTATGTCACGCTCTTCTTCGATGAGTCTTAAATTGTTTTCAGCAGCCTGTTTTTCCCTTTTAAGCCCAGATAATTGAGACTGGAACAGGGTTTTATCCAAGTAAATCAATGGTGCACCTGGTGAAACTGGGTCGCCAGGCTTGACCAGGATCTCTTCAATAATGCCACCTTCCAGATTTTGGATGATCTGTATTTTTGAAGAAGCGATGACCCGGCCCTGACCTCTGGTTACTTCTTCCAAAGTGGCAAAGTTGGCCCAGGTTATGATGCACACCCAGAACAAAACAGTGATGTATAGGATAATGTTGGCATTACGTAATGATCTGCTTTCACTCATGTTCTCTGCCCCGTTTTGAGTTGGTTAAGCACATCTTCCCTGGGCCCATCAATGGCTATTTTACCGTCGGCCAAAACAATGATCCGGTCCACCAATTCCAGCATTGGCAGTCGATGGGTAACCAAGATCAGTGTTTGATACATCCGATCATCAATGTGTTTTACAAAATCTTGTTCAGCGTTCAGATCAAGTGCTGCAGTCGATTCATCCAGCAGTAAAACCTCCGGTCTGGCTGCCAAGGCTCTTGCCAGAGCAATGGCCTGTCTTTGTCCTGTTGATAGGGATTGCCCACGATCTGCAAGCACTGCCTGCAGACCCCCTGGGATAGTGGCAAGGAAATTCTGAGTGCCGCTGCACTCCAATGCTGCTTTGAGTGCATCATCATCAATCCATTCTCGCCCCATCAGGATGTTGTCTCTCAGAGTGCCAGAGAACAATTGAATATCCTGTAGCACGACCGCTAATTTTTGTCTGAAGGTATGATCATCAATTTGATCGGTAGACATTTTATTAAATGTCAGACTGCCTTGAGTTGGCAAATACAATCCTGCTGTGAGTTTAATTAGAGTTGTTTTGCCAGATCCATTACGACCCATGATCGCAACTTTTTCACCGGCTTTAATATGAGCATTGATTGCAGTCAGACTCGGCTGCGTGGATTCAGGATAAGCAAAGCCCAAGCCCTTCCATTCCAGGTCCCCCAATTGGTCAACTTTCATGCCCTGGGACTCTTCTGTGTTGTCTATTGAGATGGTGTTCATCAGCTGATCTATTTTTTGATAAGCCGTTCGGGCGGCATTGAGGCGTCCGAATAAATTGGCAATCTGAGCCAGAGGGGCCAAAGCTCTGGACGAGAGCAGCACTGCAGCTACCAGAGAGCCCATAGAAACGGTGCCGGCATCTATCAAAAAAGTGCCGTAGAAAATAATTCCAACAAGACTCAATAATTGAGCTGTGGATGCGGAATTGGTTGCCAGTTGGGAGAGCACTTTGGACTGGCGGGATGATGATGCTCCTTCCTTGACAGTATCCCGGTAGCGATTGACAAACAACTCCGAGCTGTCGTTGGTTTTGATCGCATCCAAGCCTGCCAAACTCTCTACCATCAGACCGTATTTGCTTTTTCCGGTTTCAGACACCGTTTGGCTGTGTCGGGCAATGAAGGGCTGCACCAGAATGCCAATGCCTAATACCAGGGGGACGGCCAATAATGGAACTATAGCCAAAGGTCCTGAGATCAAATAAATCACCAGTATGAACAGGAACACAAAAGGTAAATCAACGACCAATGCCAAGGTGGCTGATGTAAAAAACTCTTTCACCAAATCAAATTCACGCAAGGTATTGGCCAAGCCACCGATGGATCCGGAAAGTTTTTCCAGTGGCGCCCGCAACAGGCGATGGTATATATCTTCGCCTACATCAAGATCCAGGTTGTGCCCGGCCAGGTCAATGAACCAGGCCCTTAAATTTTTTAGAATAAAATCAAAAATCAGAACGATCGCCATCCCTGCTGTCAAGGCAAACAGGGAAGAATAGGCGGCATTAGGTATGACCCGGTCGTAGACGACCATAATAAAAATGGAACTCGCCACCGATAAAAGATTAATCATCGTTGCAGCCAGGATGACTTTTGCATAGAGACTCTTATGGGACCGGAATGTGGCCCTAAACCAGTGTTGGTGATGATTACTGTTCAAGAGAGCCTCCCTGGTCTGGGGAATGGCTTGTGGTCCAGGCATTAAAATAGTTGTTTAACTGCCCCAACAAAAAGAGCTGTTTCAGGTGGGCTGATAGAATCGACTTATGATTCATCAGTAGCAATTCTGCAGACTCTAAATGATCCCGTTCTGCCTGCAAGAGTTCCAACAAGGAGACGTTGGCTGATTCAAATTGCAATCTCAACTTATCCTTGCTCTCGGTATAAGCACCGTAGGCTGAGGTAAATGCCTTGATTCTGGCTTCGCTATTATCCAGTTCAGCAATATTTGCTTCCACTTGTGCAGTCAGTTTTTTGACTAGAATGTCTTTTCTAAAAACAGCCGCATTCATTTGTTCTTTTGCCACCCGAATCATGGACGATTTTCGTCCACCCGTGTATAAGTCGAAGTCAAAGTTAACACCGGCATAAATGTCATAATTACGATCCCCGCTAAGATCATAACGGTCGCCTCTCAACTCTGCACTGATTTTTGGCATCAAGCCAGCTTTGGCTCGTGCCAATTCATGTTCAGCAGCTGCAATTAAATTGTCGGCTTGTTGCAGAGAGAAATTATTTTGCATCTCAATGAGGAGTGTCTCCCGGTCAGTTACTAAATAATCAGGATCGATTGGAAATAATTTTTTACAGGGCGAGCTTCCGGGCAGTAACTGGTTAAATTCAGCAGTGGCAGTTCTCAGATTCAAATCCATCGCCATTGCCTTGGCCTCAGCCTCAGCCAGACGGGCATTGGCTCTACTCAGTTCAGCCGATACCGCCCGACCACTCTCTACCCTCATTCTAATGCGCTCGGAAATTTCGTGATGGCTCTTGATGGAATCCTCAATCAGCTTGCCAATCATATGAAAAACTGCTGTGTTTTGGCAGCTTAAAGCCATTTGCAGGGTGAGCTCGGTAATCTTTTGTTGTTTGCCCGATAAATCTGCTTGCTTGATTTTTTCCTGTTTGGCAATTTTCTTCTTGATGCTTTGGTCAAAGATGGATTGTTGAATGATAAGACTGCCATCGCTACGATGCTTGTCTCTGGAGCTTTCGGTAAGTGCACTGAGGGGGTTTTCAAATCGCTGTTCCAAACTGTTTCGAGTATTGGTTTGCAGTTTGATTTGTGGTTTCTGATTGGACCTGATGGCATCAAGCATGGCCTGACTTTCTGCAACCAGGGAGTATGCCTCAAGAGCAATGGGGTGATCTTGAATGGCATCACTCAGGGCAAGGACAAAACTAATTTGTTCTTGCTCATCCATAATCAGACTTCCGTTGGGAGCAAGTTCGGCATTGACAGCATGATGAAACCCAAGGAGAGCAAAGTATAGGAGCACAGGTCTGGAGAGTATGTTCATGTTGATCCGGCCCATCAATTGCTTACATTAATGGCAATGATTGAACTCCTCGATTGGTTCACTATTTACTAATGGGTTGATTGCAATGATCATTATTGATCAATATTAAGCCATTTTTGTTATATTTATAAGTAACTTCTATCGACCGGGATATGTATGACCCATTCTTTAAAACTTGTTTTTTTTAGCCTGCTAACATTTGGATTCAGTCAAACTCTCTTTGCGATTGATCTGAATTTTGGAGACTTTGAAGAACACCGTTATGATACTCCAGTTTCAACAGAGGGCGCCCAAAGAGCACCCGTTGGCAAAGTCGCAACCAATGCAATTATTTATGGCCAGAGTGGACAGCAAACCCATAAGGGCTATCTCAGTAAACCTGCGAATCAAGACACCAAATCTGGCCTGATCGTCATTCACGAATGGTGGGGTCTGAATGAAGACGTCCATGCCATGAACAACCAACTTGCCGCATTGGGCTATACTGCTTTGGCAGTGGATCTCTATAACGGTCAGTTGGCAACAGAGCCTGCTGATGCTTTTAAACTGAGTACCCATTTATCGAATAATGAAGACCCAGCTTTGGCCAATTTGAAGGCGGCTTATGATTATCTAATCAATGAAGCGGGTGTTTCCAAAGTAGGTGTCATTGGCTGGTGCTTGGGTGGCAAGTGGTCACTGAGAACCGCGCTGATGTTGCCTGAAGATATTGATGCCACGGTTATCTATTATGGCAGTTTAGTCAATGATCAAAATGAACTCTCAAAGCTTGAGATGCCGATCATTGGTTTTGTGGGAACCAAAGACACCAGACTCTACAAAGAATTTTTGGAATTTGAAAAAATCTTAGAAGAACTTAATAAAAACGCCAGCATTCATTATTACGAGGGGGCAAAACATGCATTTGCCAACGCCTCCGGTCTGTTATACCAGAAGATCGCTGCTGAGGATTCCTGGGAGAAGACGGTCACTTTCCTGCAAGCCCATCTGGATTAAAGAGCAACAATCCAACCTACACGGTTCCCTGAATCAACTTGAATTTTAACCCGTAATCAGCTTTACTATAAGTGGGTTGATTATTGCTGCATACACTATATATATACAGAATAAAACTTAGCATAAAAGAGTGATCACCAGAATAATTGACTCAGAATTATTCTAGTCCATTGATAGAATAAAACCCTCTTTGGGGGATGCTTTTCCACCAAGGACCTTGGCATAGGTTTGCCCTATGGCTTCAACTCCCGAACCCCTGGATACACTCATCCATTGATCACTGAACTTTTGAAAATCTTGTAAAGCCTGTCCGATCAATTTTTGTACTTTTCCTGATCCCCATTCCTGGTTCCGTTTTTCAACTTGAGCTGGGGCAAAGAAAAATGCCGGTGTTACACCTGGCAGGGCGTTCAAGTCACCATCCAATGCACTAATATGGGTGGCACCGACTTTACAGGAGTATTTAACATTCTCCTGAAAATGTTCATGTAAGGTTTTCATGACATTGAAATTCCCCGCCATGTCGACAATGATGATGGCTGCCGATGAATCCAGGGATGCGGCTTGATCGTAGGTGATGATGGCATCATAACAACCTAGATCCTTGCAGAATTCAACATTGCTCTCAGAAGTCATACCGATTGTTTTTTTGCCACCTCGCTGCTTCACAGCAAAAGCCAGGGCAATACTGGTCTTGGAGGAAGCACAGGTAATCACATAGCTCTCAGCACCAAAATAATCGTTATCAAACATAAAATCCTCGACTAACCAAGAGGTGAGAAACAGGCCCCTTAACAGCAGATCTTGATCCTCTCTTGCTTTCTCGTAAAAAGGATTGGCTTTAGTGTTACCGAACTGGGAATAGATCGGAGCATATTGCAGACGATGGGGGCTGACATCGGCAAATCCTGATTTGGAAACGCTGCCTGCCTGCACAATGAGATAATTTGACATCGGATAAAACCCCCAGTATCGATCGCCCACGTTGATGTCTGGATGCTTGGAGGCGATGACATCTGAATAACCCATAACCGGTATTCGGCCAAAACCTTCTGTTGTGGGAAAGAATCCCCAGTAACCTAGGGTATCGCCAGCCAGGCAATAAGAAATATTATTGGATGTCAGGGCAAAACGATCGACCTTGAGTAAAACCTGATCTGGATCTAAATGACCATCAAAGGTCTCAGAGGTCACACGGGTGTTGGTCCATCGATCCTTTTGTACCTCGAAGGTGGTGAACTCGATGGGATCACTCATCAATATCGAGTCCGTATATTCGAATCACATTGTCTCTGAGGAGTTTTTTTCTCACTTCAGGTTTTAAATTCAATTCATCAATATCATCAGTCGATTTTTTAAATTCCAGCACTGGAAAATCAGTTCCAAAGATGACTTTGTCTTGCCCATAACTATTGAGGTAATGAATAAAACTTTTAGGCCAGTATTTTGGACGGTGTGCATCACTGCCAATGTAAATATTCTCATGTTTCCAAGCCATGGAGATCATTTCATCATGCCAGGGGATGCCGACATGGATACCGATTAATTTTAATTCAGGTAAATCACAAGCCACTGTGTCCAAAGTGATGGGTTGGCCCACGCTTCGAGTACGGTATTCTTTCGAATACACCATGGATTGCCCGACTTGCATTTGAATCGGTACATTGAGTTCACAACATTTGGCATAAAACGGATAGTACTTGGCGTGATCGGGTGCTAATTCATACCAATGAGGATAGAGATGGCCGCCAATAAATCCCATATTTGTCACCGCGTCTTCAAAAGCTCTGACTCCATTCATGCCATCAAACGGATCAATGCCTGCCAATCCATAAAAACGATCAGGGTATTGTTCACAAGCCCTAGCCACCACGTCATAGGGCATGTGATAGCAACCCGGCAGTCCAACTCGACCTGAATGAGCGGCGATTAAAAAGGCTCTTTCAATCCCGGCCTCGTCCATCTTTTCTATCATTTGTTCAAGAGTCAGTCCGGCCATCAGTGCACTTTGGGTATTCATCTTGTCAACGAAGAATTCATCGCCCCAATCCGGTCGGTGAGAAAGGGCTTCTTCGGTCCAAATATTAACCACAGCATCAATGGCTTTATAATCGTGTTCTTGTTTCTCTGTCATAAGGGCAACATAGCAAAACTTAAGTCGATATACTATCATAGCCTTAGATTGCAAGGGGTGGCTAGTGAGTCTGAGATCTATAAAGGAACCCTTTGAACCTGAACCATATAATGATGGCGGAGGAATAGCATATTGCATTCAAAATTTCGATCAATCCTACTGTTTAGCCTGCTCACGGTCCTCTCACCGTTGACAGTCATGGCTGCGGCTGCCATTGAAGAAATTGTGGTCAAGGCCAGTTATCGAGAAACCACTCTAGAAAAAAATGACGGGAGTCTGATGATCCTTAGTGAGGAGCAATTAAAGGCAGAACCCATGAAACATTTAGAACAACTCTCATTTTTAGTTCCTAATTTAAATTTTGCTCTTAGTGACGGACGCCCAAGATATTTTCAAATCAGAGGCATTGGTGAACAATCAGGTTACGAGGGGACTCCTAATTCATCCGTTGGGTTAATTATTGATGACATTGATTTTTCAGGTCAAGGTGGAATCTCTAGCAGTTTTGATATGGAACAGATTGAAGTGCATCGAGGACCTCAAGGTTCCCGTATGGGTGCCAATGCACTGGCTGGAATGATCTACATGAGATCAAAACAACCCACAGATGTTTTTGAAGGATTGTCCGAGTTCAGTTTGGGTTCCGATGGGGTGAGATCAGTTGGTGTGGCGTTTGGAGGACCGCTTCATGATAATTCGGCAATCAAATATCGAGTGTCAATTAGAAACGATGAGAGCGATGGATTTCGTAAAAATTCTTATCTCAATCGCGACGATACTACCGGCAAAGATGAGCTGACAGTTCGACTAAAATTAAACCATCGACCGAGCGCAGATACGGAGTTGAATGTTCTGATTCAAAAATCTGATTTTGAAGCTCTGTCCGATTCATGGACAACCGATGGCAGTCTTAACACTCTCTCTGACAAACCAGGCTTTGATTCACAAGATTCTGATGCGTATGGCCTTCGAGTTAATCATCGAGGGAATGGTTTTTCCTTGCAAAGTCTCACCAGTGCAACGAGTGCCGATATCATTGTCAGTTATGATGCCGATTGGAGTAATCCGGTTGCCAATGCTCCTTATACCTATGACTTCTTCTCAGAGACTCTTCGCTCACGACGAGCATTCAATCAAGAGTTCAGAGTGCTCTCTAATCCTCTTGATTATTCGATTGATAACACCTTTGCCTGGGTGGTTGGTGCGTATTATCTGAACTTGAATGAACGCAATGATATCACTGATTTGGGAACGTATATTAACCCGTTCAGCTCCTGGCCCCCTTACATAAAAAATGTGACCGGCACAAGAAACTATAGTTCTGAGAATAGTGCTTTGTTTGGAACATTTGATTATCTGCTTTCAGAAACACTGACTGTTAGTTTCGGTTTGAGATGGGAGGATTGGGAGGCCCATTATGACGATACTTTTGGGGAACACTTCAACCCCAGTGATCAGATGCTTGGAGGTAAGTTATCTCTAATGAAAGAGTGGAGCGATAACACCAATCTCTATGCCAGCATTGGCAGAGGATACAAAGCTGGAGGCTTCAATCTTGGCACTGGTTTTTCTAATCAACTCTATACGGATACATTGATTTATGATCCAGAGTATTTATGGAACTATGAACTTGGAATTAATCACCAATTTGCCAACTCCAATACCCATCTTGACGCAGTGATTTTTTATTCTGATCGCAAAGATCAGCAGGTCATGGCGTCCACACAAATGGACTCAAACGATCCGAATACTTTTACCTTCCTGACACAAAATGCAGCCAGTGGTGAAAATTATGGACTCGAGCTGTCGCTACAATCGAATCCAACGGATTCGCTCCAAGTTTTTGCTTCTCTGGGTTTATTACAAACCGAGGTCAATAACTTTGATTCAAATAGCCAGCAGAATGGGAGAGGGCAAGCACATGCACCTGAAAGATCGTTTGCTGTCGGCATGAGGTGGTTTCCGAACGATTCAATCTATTTTGGGTTTGATTTAAACGGTAAGAGTGATTTTTATTACTCGGATTCACATGATAATCAATCATCCTCATACACACTGGCCAATCTTATGATTGGTTATCAGCAAGATCATTGGAATTATGAAATTTGGGTTAGAAATCTCTTTGATGAATACTATTCATTGAGAGGTTTTTATTTTGGTAATGTGCCACCGAATTTTCCTAGTACTCTCTTTGAGAGACAAGGGGATCCAAGACACCTAGGTATACTGATTCGTTATGAGTTTTGATCCATTGATGGATAACTTGGCAGAGATTATAGGCGTGATTTTCGCCATTGGTTATTTGCTATTGGCAGTTCGGCAAATCATCTGGTGTTGGCTGGCCTGGATATTAAGTTCATTGTTGTATCTCTACGTCATGTTTAATGCCGGTCTCTATATGGAAGCTGCGCTGCAGATTTTCTATGTGGCCATGGGGCTCTACGGATGGATGCAATGGAGCAAAGGCGGCACAGAGGAGCATCTTGTGGTTCGTCGATGGGGTTTGGGTAATCATTTATTTGCGGTATCCGTTATTTTAATCCTCACCCTATTATCCGGTGAGGTGTTGTCGAATTACACCACAGCTGCCATGCCATTCATGGATGCGTTGACCACTTGGGGAGCCATAGTAACCACATATATGGTGGCGAAGAAATTAATTGAGAATTGGATCTATTGGTTTGTTATTGATTCGATCTCGATTTATCTGTTTATGTCCAGAGAACTGTATTTTACCGCCGTTCTGTTTTTTGTGTATTTGTTCATTATTATTATCGGTTATCGGTCTTGGAAACAAATGGAGTTGGTTCGAGGTGAATCTTCACATTAAAACGATAGAAGCCATTCCACATTCTATTACTTTGGGAGAATGCTTAAAGGACGGTCCGGTTACCCAAGTGTTCACTGGCGTTTTTGAAGGAATAAAAGCGGTTATTCGTCTTGATTTACCTGTTTCACAAACACTGGGCTTGAATCGTTATAGTGAAATTGAATTATTAAAATTCTTGGAAGGGTCGACTTTTACACCGAAGATACTTTTTGCTGCTCCTGAGAATGGGGTATTGATTTGGCAATACATTCCCGGGGTAACACTTGACGATACAACTACTAAACCACGAGAGATCACAAGTTTAATGGGAACTTTGTTGGCAGATCTTCATCAGCTTAATGCACCAGCCAGTCAGCCTGTTTTTTCTTCTTTTATTAATTGTTATCGTGATTTACTGTCTGCTGAAATGAATCATTCAATGATCCACAAGGGCTTTTCATTATTTGACTCTATTGCTAAGAATCAATTGCCAATGGTCTTGTCACACAACGATATTAACCCCGGAAATTTATTGATCGGCGAGAAACTTTTTATTATGGATTGGGAGTATGCAAGCTTGAATCATCCTTATTTTGACTTAGCAAGCAGCATAGAAAATCTTGCATTAAACAAGCAGCAAATCAAAGAATTCATACAATCCTATGAGACCAATGGGTTTGCTGTGGATTATAAAGAACTGGCTTTATGGAGAGAGTTTAGTCTTTATTTAAGCTTCTTTTGGCTTATGATTATTAAGAAATACGCTACAATATCTGAAAAAGAAAAGGCTTGGATGGTCAATTTGGAAAATCGATTATCACAAGTAAAAGGTTAAATTTATGGCAAAAGTAAAAACATTCGATTTTGACACGCTTTCAAATCATGCCGGTCAGCGACCTGATAAGGAGACCGGGTCGAGAGCTGTTCCAATTTATCAAACAGCCTCCTATGTTTTTAGAGACTCAGATGCGGGTGCTGCAATTTTCAATATAGAGCGAGGTGGCCATGTTTATTCAAGAATCTCTAATCCCACCACCGCTGTCTTAGAAGAGCGAATTTCTGCACTGGAAGGCGGAGTTGGTGCCGTTGCCACCTCTAGCGGACAAGCTGCTGTGTTTAACACCATAGCAACTCTAGTGGATCAAGGCGGACACATTGTCTCTTCATATGCTCTTTATGGGGGCACCCATAATTTGATGGAATATACCTTGCCACGGTTTGGAATCACCACCACTTTTGTGGATCCAAATGATATAGAAGGCTTTAAGAAAGCCATTAGACCTGAGACCAGACTAATTTTTGGAGAAACTGTAGCCAATCCAAGAACTGAAGTATTAAATATTCCTAAAGTTGCTAAAATTGCATATGACCACCACATCCCATTGGTTATCGATTCAACCACCACCACCCCTTATCTGATGAAACCCTTTGCATTGGGAGCTGACATTGTGGTGCATTCAGCCACAAAGTTTTTGAGTGGTCACGGGACTTCCATGGCCGGTTTGATTGTCGATGGCGGTACGTTTGATTGGGAATCAACAGATAAGTTTCCACAAATGACAGAAAAATATGCAGGCTTTCATAACTTATCTTTTACTGAAGAATTTGGGCCAGCAGCTTTTATTTCCAGAGTCAGAAATGAAGCATCGCGTGATTTTGGCGCTTGTCTTGCTCCACATTCTGCCTTTTTGGTGCTTAACGGTACTGAGACATTATCGGTGAGGATGGATAAACACATTAGCAATACCCGACAGGTGGTTGAGTATCTGGATCAACATGACATGGTTGACTGGGTCAGTCATCCTGATCTTAAAAATCATCCTAACCATGAGTTAGCAAAAGAACTGTTACCAAAAGGCTCGACCGCGGTTTTCAGTTTCGGTATTAAAGGCGGCAGAGAGATCGGTCAAGTGTTTATAGATCGATTGGATTTATTCTCCAATTTAGCAAACATAGGTGACGCAAAATCTTTAGTTATCCATCCAGCAAGCACCACCCATCAGAGGATGTCAGCCAAAGATTTGGAGGAAGCGGGCATCTCTGAGGGTTTGATCAGACTGTCTGTTGGCATTGAGTCTGTTGAAGATCTAATTGAAGATCTAGAGAAAGGCTTTAGAGCAGCGTCGAAAGCTTTAAAGAAACAATAAGGAACAATCATGTACATTGATGTTGATAATCAAAAGACTTATATCGCTACAGGGAGTAAAGATCATATTCAAGGGAATATGGGCATCACCTTTATTCATGGAACCGCAATGGATCACACCGTATGGACTCTTGCCAGTCGCCACTTTGCCCGACGCGGACTGAATATTCTTGCCGTTGATTTACCAGGTCATGGCCGCTCTGAAGGGGATGTCATTCCCAGTATTGAGGGCATGGCAGATTGGGTGATTAAGGCACTTGATGCAAGTAACCAGGACAAATCGATTATTGTTGGACATAGCATGGGTTCCTTGGTGGCTTTTGATGTTGCTGCTCGCTACCCGGATCGAATTACTGCTCTCGCTATGGTCGGTACCTCAATACCAATGCCTGTTGGTGATGTGCTACTTGATAACGCCAAAGCAGACAAGCACGTGGCCAAGGAAATGGTTAATTTTTGGTCGCACAGTCAATCTGCTCATCTTGGGGGTTCCCAAGTGCCAGGAACCTGGATGTTAGGAAAACTCATACGATTGCTTGAACGCAGCGGTCCTGGGGTCATTTATAATGATCTCAAAGCTTGCCAAGATTACTCTGAAGGCCTAGAAAGAGGCAAACAAATTCAATCGCCCACTTTATTGATTTTAGGTGAGGACGATTTCATGACACCAGTAAGAAATGCCAAAGGGTTAATTGAAAATATCCCTCACTCAAGAACCGTGATGTTGCCGAAATGTGGGCACGCTATTGTTAATGAAGCCCCTAACGAAATGTTGGATGCCTTAGTAACCATCATCTAACCTTCGCTAAAGATTTTATGCCTGTTGTTGCTCATCCCAAGCTTCCCTCTCTTGCTAGATTGGAACAAGAAGGCGTGGTCCTATCTACGGCTACAGGGACTGATTTTTCCAAAGAGCTGCATGTTGGTTTACTGAATCTAATGCCTGATGCTGCTTTGCAAGCAACAGAAAGGCAATTCATCCGTTTGCTGGCAAGCGATGCTCAAATATTGGTACACGTTTATCCAACCACCGTGGCTGCTGTCACAAGAAGTAAGGTGACAATGGAATATATTGCACAGCACTACAACGAAATAGGGGATTTTTTTAAGTTGGCACTAGATGGTTTGATCATTTCAGGTGCCTACCCTTCGCGTCTGGATATGAGTGAAGAGCCTTTTTGGAAGCCACTGATTGATGTTGTGGAATGGGCTGAAGAGTATACCAATTCAGTTCTCTGTTCCTGCTTGGCGACCCACGCACTAATCAAACATTATTTCGATGTTGACAGGGAGCGTAGACCGGAAAAATCATGGGGAGTGTTTTCACATCGCCTATTAAACCCGACCCATCCTTTAACCGAGGGTTTACAAGAGGGATTCATGGGCCCGCATTCACATTATTATGATTTATCCAGGGAGAAAATCGAAGGAACAGAGTTAGAAATTCTGGCAGAACATGATGAAGCCGGTTTTTTTGTTGCTACCACTACCGATACAAAGTTAGTTTTTTGTCAGGGTCATCCGGAATACGATGACCAGACTTTACTCAAGGAGTATAAAAGGGAAATTAACAACTATATGAGTGGAACCAGACCAGATTATCCGCCACTCCCTGCAAACTATTTTTCTAAGGATGCCATGCAGACACTGCAGGATATACAACAACAAGTGACCCCGGGAGGCTCCTCGTTACAATTGCCAGAAGAGAAACTGCTGGAGCAAGTGGAAGTGAAGTGGCAGGATTCGGGGAAAATTCTATATAAGAATTGGCTGAAAATTCTTTTGCAAAAACAGCACTCAGCAACTTAAGTCTTGGTGATTTTTGACCACGTATCCCTGAGTGTGACAATTCGATTAAAAGACATTGTATCGTCATCTTTCCCGCATTCATTGATCACGAAATAACCGGTCCTCTCAAATTGAAAGCGATCCCCGGGTTTTGCTTTACTAAAGCTATCCTCAATGATTGCGTTTTCAATCACGGTTAAGGAGTTTTTATTCAGATCTGAACTCGATTCCGGATGTGGATCTGAGTACAGATTTTCGTAGAGATTAATGGTGGCATTAATGCTATTTTTTGCCGACACCCAATGAATAGTGCCTTTCACTTTTTTATTGGATGTAGTGCTGCCACTTTTCGTATTAGGGTCATAGCTGCAATGGATCTCTTTGATTACTCCACTACTGTCCTTAATAATTTTGTTACATTTGATAATGTAGGCAAAGCGCAGGCGGACTTCCCCTCCCGGTTGCAGGCGAAAGAATTTTGATGGCGGATCCTCCATGAAATCATCGTGTTCGATAAACAGTTCTTTGGAAAACAACATATTTCTGGTTCCCATTTCCGGTTGTTTTGGATGATTCGGTGCTTCCAATGATTCTGTTTTGTCTTCCGGGTAATTCTCAATCACCACTTTCAACGGGTTGATGACCGCCATGACTCGAGGAGAATCCTCATCCAATTGCTCGCGCACGCAACTTTCGAGGAGGGCCATTTGAATAGACTTATCTTTTTTTGTAACTCCCACCTTGTTGCAGAAAGTTTTAATAGCGACAGCCGGGTAGCCTCTTTTTCTCATGCCTGAGAGGGTTGGCATTCTTGGATCGTCCCAACCACTGACAGTGTTATCTTCAACCAAAGTAGCCAGTTTTCTTTTACTGGTGATGGTGTGTTCAATATTCAGCCTCGAGAATTCAATTTATCTGGGTCGGTGTGGCACTGTCAAATGATCCAAGAACCATTCGTAAAGGGGTCGATGGTCCTCAAATTCAAGTGTGCATAGCGAATGGGTGATACCCTCAATCGCATCAGAGAGTGTATGGGCAAAATCATACATAGGGTAAATGCACCAATCTTGACCTGTTCTTTGATGTTTCAGATGTAGGATTCTGAAAATTACTGGATCTCTCAGGTTGATGTTTGGAGCAGTCATATCAATCTTTGCTCTCAAGACATGTTCGCCATTCTCGAATTCACCATTCTTCATTCTTTCGAACAAGCCAGCATTCTCAGCAACCGACCGATCGCGATAGGGACTGTTACTGCCCGGGATATTTAAAGTGCCTCTCGCTTTTCTTATTTCTACTGCATTTTGACTGTCTACGAAAGCCTGACCATTCTCGATCAACTGCAAAGCATAGTCATAAAAATCATCAAAGTAATCGGATGCATGTGTCAGTCTTCCATCCCAATCAAACCCTAGCCAGGCAACATTCTCCTTGATGGCTGTTACAAAGTCTTCATTTTCCTTGGCAGGGTTGGTGTCATCAAATCTCAAATAACATTGCCCATCAAATTCTTCGGCTATCCCGAAATTCAGACAGATTGAAAGCGCATGTCCAATATGGAGAAATCCATTAGGTTCTGGAGGAAAGCGGGTGCATACTTTTCCATCATTTTTTCCATTAGCAAGATCTGAGTGAATGATTTGCCGAATGAAGTCCTTCCCTTTTATTTTTAAGTCAGTGGTCATTGAGCCGTTCTTTTTTTAATCTTGTCTGGCTTCCCATTCATCAATAATGTTTCTCTTTACAAACAAAGATGAAAAGAAACGAGTGATTACTTTTGTTCTGGTTAGCCAAGCAATTTGTGCCCCGTTCTTGTTATTTTTTAGCGTTTCCTCAACCAACCAGGGTGTTACTGTTTCAACATGATCTCCGAGGATATTAAGAATCTTTTTTGATTTTTCCCAAGCCTTATCATCTTTACTTCTTTCCTTTGAAGAGAAGAGCAGCAGATCAGTGGCAACAATGCCAGGAGACAATGACCCAATGATCAAGGGGGTATCTTGGTATTCATTTGCAACTGCAGCAGTGAAGTAACGCAGAGCTCTTTTTGTCGACCCATAGACCGTTATACCCGGTTGTAATTGTCCATTACTGCCAAATCCCTCAAACATGTATATCTGCCCAAATCCTTGTTTCAACATTTCTTTAGCGGCTACTTTTGTACAAAAAATACTGCCAATTAAATTGGTATCAACAGTGTTATGAATTTCATCTAATTGCAACCGATCTAGAATTGTTTTTGTGGTGGAGACACCTGCATTGTTAATCCAAATGTCAATTTTGCCGAAATGCTCAAACCCTTTATTCCAGAGTGATTGCACTGATTCATAATCCTGTACCTGGCACGGTTGACCGATCATTTCTCCAAGACCATCGAGTTGTCCAAGCGCCCGCTCTACAGAGCGTTTACTGGTTCCGGAGACAACTACTTGGTGGCCTCGTTTTAAAAATTCTCTAGCCAATCCAAGTCCAATGCCTCGAGTGCTGCCTGTGATCACAACCGTTTTCATTTTAGATTCCATTCAATGTTAATTATGATCTTATTTTATTCACTTAACTATCTTTCTTAAAGTGAAATTGGCAATTAAGACGATGACCGGTATAACAATGATAAGACCTAAATAGAACGGGGCGGCTGGAATAAAATTACTATAGATCACTCCTGATATTGAAGGTCCAACAACACGACCCATGGAACAAGCGGATTGATATTGACCTAGAAATTTACCCCTTTCCTGTGGATTAGCAGATTTAGAGATCAGACTTGATATACTTGGATTGAACATCGATGTTCCAAGGCCAAAGAATAACAGTCCACTCCAAAGTACAATAGTATTCGCTGCACTGCCAATTAAACCCAGTCCCAGCATTAGAAACAGTGCTGCTATTTGGATCAGTTTTTTCTCGCCAAATAATGACGTCAATGGTCCAATTAGCCCACCTTGAATAATGACAGCAATAAAACCGAGTATAAAAAATACGGCTCCAATTTTACTGGGACCGAAAATAAAAATGTCGTTGGCCCACAGAGGAAAAATAGATTCCATGATGGACATCGAGGTATAGAAGATCAGACCACAGATCACAAGGGGCAAGATTATTTTAGAAGGCTGAAATGTGTCTAACTCTATGATCTTTGACAATCCTTCAAATGGTTTTCTATTGGCATCATCCAAACTTTCTTTGAGGAAAAATAGAGCAGCAAACATGGCGATAAAATTGATGCCTGCAGCGGATAATGCTGTCAGTAAATAATTTGCATTTTCAACATTATTACCGGCTAGCAGCCCACCAATTGCTGGTCCAGTCATAAATCCAAGACCCAGTCCTGCACTGACTTTGCCCAACCCGGCTGAGCGGTTTTCATCGGTGGTGATATCACTGACATAAGCAAACGCAATTGCAATATTTCCTGCCATCAGACCAGAGAGAATCCGACTCAGGATCACCACCTCCAAGTTAGGCGCATAGGCAAGGATTAGGTATGAAATCCCAGAGCCAAACAAGGTGATGACTAAAGTTTGCTTCCTACCAATGGAATCACTCAATTGCCCCCAAATAGGGGCAGCAATAAACTGACCGAGAGAAAAAGCTGCCATTGTGAGAGTAATAACTTCTGGACCGGCGCCCAAGCGTTCTGCATAGAAGGGAAATAAAGGCAAAATGATTCCAAAGCCCATCATCCCAATAAATGTCACTAAAAAAATTATAGCCATTTGCTGTATGAATTTTTGTTATTGAATGTAACTCTTAGTATGGTCTTTTTAGGTATTGTCCCGATGGTTGACCGATAATCTCATGATTATCATAAATTCGGGTCCCCCGAAGGAACGTTGTAGTGACTCTCGAGTTCAGTTCTTGACCTTCAAAAGGAGTATAACCTTGGCCGGATTCGGACTTTTCAGAATCAATGGTCCATGTCTCTTTAGGGTCTACTAAAACCAAATCTGCATCGAGCCCAATGTCTATATCGCCTTTATTACGAAGACCATATCGTCTAGCGGGGTTATAGCTTGTTAATTCTGCCATTTTATTGAAAGACAAACCTCTCTTTGAGCCTTCACTAACGAGGGCTGACATTAAATACTCTGTGCCTCCAAAGCCTGATTTTGCCAACCAGATATCACCTGGATTTTCAATATCAACCTTGTCTTCGTGTTTGCAACAAGCATGATCGCTGCAAACCCAGTCTATTTTGTTATCAAGTAAACTCTCCCAGAGATATTCGACATCCTCTCTCGGCCTAATCGGCGGATTGACCTTGGCAAGGTTGCCAGTTGAGACATCAATATCTAACATTAAATGGCCAATAGTCACTTCTCTTCTAAAATTGATATGAGGAAAAACCTGTTGCATTTGCAGTGCCGCATCAATTGCTTTTTTAGAACTCAAATGCAACAGATTGATATTGGGAAGATTTGTTTCATTAGCCAAATAGGAGGCTATGAAAATGGCCAATCCTTCTGAATGTGGCGGCCTTGAAGCACTGTAAGCTGACAGACCTTCTAATTTATTTTCTTGTTGTACTAATTTAGTATAAGCAGCCATTATTTCGGCTGTTTCACAGTGTAAGCTCAAACTGATGTCTTCTTGTTTTTCAGGGTATTTATCAATGGCTCTCTGCACGCCTCTCATGACAAATTCAAAATGAGCAATATCGTATTTTTCATTTTCATCGATCATAAGAAATTCATGTTGGCTGGAAGAAGCCCCATGCAAGCCGTGACCGCCATAAAACATAAAGATTTTAAATGATGTAATTCCGAATTCATCGATTAATGCAGGAATTTCTTCAATATGCGTATTGTCCATTGGTGCAATATGGTAGGCATAGTCAACGAAAAAATTACCTTCAGACAGAGAGAACACTTCTGGCATAAATTCTCTATAAGGTCCTCCTTTATTCAGGTAGTAACCTCCAGTTCGGATATAGTTCAGACTTGATGTCACTCCTCCCATTGCTGCTGCTTTACTCTCTACAATCGCATCTTGATCCAGTGGGTTGTAGATCCCTGTATGCATGTGGGCATCCACCAGGCCTGGAAATGCAAGTTTGTTTGCACCTTCATAAACTTCAATAGATTCTGAGGCATCTATGGCTGGAGCAATCTGTTTGAATTTACCATTTTTTATGGCGATATCGGATGTCTCAATGAGTGTGCTATTGGGTCTGACTACTTGGACATTTTTTATTAAAAGGTCATACTTTCTTTCACTATTCATTCTTTTTCTCAATAAGTATTTAGTTACCACTTCCCACATCGAATCCCAGTGCCCCTGGATTAATTAAATTTTTCGGGTCGAGTTGTTTTTTGATGCTGTGGAGTAATGTTCTGGTTTCTTTTGTTCTTGTTTGCAGATAAGGATAATCTTTTCCAATTTGAAAGTGAATAGCGCCATTGGCAATAGAAATTTCTTCCAATCTTTGTTTAATTTCATTAACCAATTGAAGACCTTCTGGGTTGGCTTTGTGGACGGGAATCTGTTCCAGATCAGCAGGGTAGACTTTTTTGTGGTAAATACTTTGTTGATCGTTCCATAAAAAAGTAGGCTCATATAGGAATGCATTTCTGTCAATAAATGAAAACATTCGATGCATCTCCACATGATGAAGAGTCATTCTGTCTTTATATTCCATCATTAAGGATTCAAAATCGCTATTGTGCTTCAGTACTTTTGAGAAAGGAAGAACACTGTGAGTGGGTTTCCAACGTTCTCCATTAGGACCCAGGATAGGAGTCAACTGCATGAAAGGATTTGCATGCAGATAGACTGGTATCGAATTGGCAACTTCTTTGCCATATTTTCGTGCAATCGATCTGGCGAGAGCTAATTTAATCTTTGCATCTTTGTTGTTAATTCCTTCTGCGGCGAAGTGCCCAGAGAAGGCTGCTTTTTTCAGAAAATCCCTTCCTGCAAAACCCATTTTCATAATTTGTAGCAATCCATCTAGGGGATTTCTTGAAGATAAAAATACAGATTTTGCAGCCATCAGTGAGTTGGTATTTTCCATTTCCATAAGGGCAGTTTTTTGTTTTCTGGGGTCCAATCCGTGGTTATCGGAGATCGCTCCGGTCTTTGAGATCTCACTCATTGCTGTAAATAGAGTATTAAAATCTGGAAAGCCGTAAGAACAAGCGGCAAAGCCTTCGGGGTACTCAACCAATTTAAGTGAAATTCTTGTTTTAATTCCTAGAGCCCCAGAGTCTCCTAAAAACAAACCACCTAAATCGGGTCCGTAATATCTGAAGAATGGAGAACTCTCTGGTAAATCCCCTTTTGATCCGGTATCGATCACATCTCCATTGCCTATGACAATCTGCATGCCTGCTAGAGAATCTGCCGATAAACAGTTGTTGGTACCGTGGCTGATGGCATGATATGACATTGCCCCACCCACTGTTGCAACTCGACCAGAAAATGGTCCCCAAAAAGGTGTTCTCAGCCCCAAAGATTTCAACGTTTCATGGAGTTCCAACCAGGTCACGCCCGGTTCGACGGTGACATACATGTCCTCTTGGTTTATGTCGATGTTGGTTAATAGTCCTGTATCAATGATCAAAGTATTTTTTAGACTGGGTAAATAGCCACCAGTATAGGAGGCACCACCCCCTCTGGTAACCAGTGGGACTTCGTTCTTGATGCAGATTTGTGCAATTGAAATCAATTCATCGGCAGCAGCAGGTCTCACAACTGCAACAGCAATCTCATCGGCTTGTTTAAATACATCGGTTGAATAAAAGGTTAACGACTCCAAATCAGTTATGACATAGTCATTCCCAAAGCTTGCTTTAATTTCTTTTAGAGTGCTTTCAATTAAGCTCATCATTTATCGGTAATTACGCGTTTTGAAGGATCGATTATATCCTTTGGTTTAGTGTCATGTTAGATTATTTAATCAATTTATTTCACTTACACTGAGCTGGTTAGAGGCACTCATGATATTGTCAATGAGTGGAGAGCTAGAGGCATGGGTAGAGATTGTCAAGGAGTTTTTGTAATTAAAAAAAATAAAAAAAACTTACTTATCGCTTGATTTAGCTTGATTTAAGATTAATATACACACTTTATTTAACCATACGGATCAATTAAAGATGAATATATATGTAGGCAATATAGCCTGGTCAATGACTGAGGACGAGCTCAACGCTCTTTTTTCTGAGTTTGGAACTGTTTCCTCAGCAAAAATCATCACCGATAAGTATTCAGGACGCTCTAAAGGTTTTGGATTTGTCGAAATGGATGATGATGCAGCAGGTGAATCAGCTATAGAAGCTCTTAATGATAGCGACCAGAACGGCAGAAACTTAAGAGTTAATCAAGCTAGACCTAGAGAAGATAGAGACTGAATCCGGAATTTCCCAATCCTTTTTCATCGTTTACACACATGGCCAGTCGATTGCTGGTCAGGATTAGTCCTGTGTGTATAAAAAATTAGTATTATTTTTTTCTCGTTATTTGATTGTCGATAACAAAAAGCTATAGTAGTAATCCACATGGCGGCATATAAACACATTGATGTGCAACCTTTGTCAGCTTATCTAGGAGCTGAAATAAAAGGCGTTGATATCACCAAGCCTTTGCAGCAAGCTGTGGTTACAGAGATCAAAAAGGCGTGGCAACACTACCTTGTTTTATTTTTTCAGGATCAAGAACTAAAACCCGAGCAGCATATCTCATTCGCTCAATATTTTGGTGAGCCACAAAAGCCGGGTTTTGTTCCAACGCTCAAAGAGTTTCCATACATCAGGCATCAAGAATTCAATAAGAATCCTGACAAAAAAATGACCAAAATTGGGGGAGCAAATCTGACCTGGCATCATGATGATTCTTTCTGGGAAAACCCATCTAAAGGCTCAATATTGCATGCTCTTGATGTACCAAAATTGGGGGGGGATACTTTGTTTGTCAGCATGATTGCTGCCTACAATGCGCTTTCTAGTGAAATGAAATCTATTCTTGATAACCTAACTTGTTATCACGACGTCACATTTCATGCCCGAGATGCGATTATTGAAGACTTGGGTATTCAGGCTTTTGAGAGAATTAGAAAAGAAAACCCACCGGTGGAACACCCAATCGTTGTGACACAACCCAATACTGGGAAAAAGGCACTTTATATTGATGAAATGCACGCTTCACTCATAAAGGGCATGCATCCAGAGGAGAGTAAATATTTACTAGAGTTTCTTTATCGACACACTTCAAAACCAGAATTTCAATGCCGTATTCAATGGAAAAAGAATGCAGTCACTATGTGGGATAATCTGTGTGTGAAACATAGAGGGGTGCATGATTTTGGTACTGCCCATCGAGAAATGCAAAGAGTTGCTTTGGTCGGTGAACAAAGACCCAGGTAGTCATAATGGTTAAAACAACAGATCCATCTTTGAAAATTGGTCCTATCTTGTTTTCGCCATGGATCAAATTCAGTAATGTTCTTACCCTTGTTTATGCCAGTTTCATGTGGTTGACAACTGTTTCCTTCATCAACTTCGTACAACCGTATTTATTGGAGGCAGCCCTCCAAGTCCCTGAAAATATTCAAGGTAGAGTCAGCGGTAATTTAACTATTCTTCAAGAAATCATTCTAATCATTGTTGGAGGCATTGCTGGGGCCTACTCTGACAAAGTAGGTCGAAGGATTATTTTTGCATCAGGCTTCTCATTCATGGCTGTTGGTTTCTTTGTCTACCCATTGGCATCTTCACTCACACAATTATTTTTATTCAGGTCTATCTTTGCCATAGGTGTAGGCATGGGCGGTGTTATGTTTTCAGCCTGTATTCAAGATACACCACAAGAAGGTTCTCGGGGTCGATGGATTGGCGTTATAGGGGTATTTACAGGACTGGGTGCGTTATTTATGGCTTTGGTGTTGTCAAAAATTCCATCTTGGTTGATCACACTGGGTTATACCCCAACACAGGCTGGAACCTATGCTTGTTGGTTTGCAGCATCGTTGAGCGTCTTGACAGCTGCTGTACTATCTGTTGGTATTGGCAATCCACCACAGAGTGAAAAAAAAGAGAAAAGGACAGTTTTTTCAGATTTTCTGGTAGGCCTGGCTCAAGTCAGAAATCCAAGACTGGCTCTGGCTTATTTTTCTGCATTTATAGGTAGGGGTGATTTACTCGTTATCGCGGTGTTTTTTTCCCTATGGTTTGTACGTGATGGCGCTGATCTTTCAGTCAGTCCTGAAATCAGCATTGCCAAAGCGGGTATACTTTTTGGCATCATACAACTTTCCGCTCTACTTTGGGGTCCCGTCATAGGGTTCATTTCCGATAAAATTAATCGGGTACATGCTGTAATCGTTGCTTACTCTATTGCAACCGTGGCCTACCTGTTGATGGGTTTATATGGCAGTGGGGATCCTAGTCAGGTGACTTCATTGAAAATGCTTCTATTTGCCGTTCTTTTAGGGATAGGTGAAATTAGTGTAATCAATGCAGGAGGCGCACTTCTGGGTCAGGAAACACCTCCCAGTATACGTGGATCGGTGATGGGCGTGTTCACAGTTCTTGGTGCAGCTGGAATTATTTTTGCATCTTCTGTGGGAGGTATATTGTTTGATAACTGGCATCGTGGAGGCCCGTTCGTGATGATGTCCATTCTCAACGGACTGATGTTGGTTTTCGCCTTGTCGTTGGTTTATCTCAAGTTAACCAAACCTCGGACACATCAGCAATGAAAAGAGCTCTCATAGTACCGCCTCTTTTAACTGTATATGGATTGGTAGGTCAATATATTTTGCATATCTATTTACCAATCACTGCCACCGAAGTCTTGCCACTGTGGCTCGGTATTTTAATCATTCTATTTGGATTATTCTTGGTTGTGTACACATTATGGATTTTCAAAAAAGCAGAAACAGCAATCATTCCTAACGGTACGCCAAGCACGTTAATCGATGACAGAGTCTTTCGGTTTTCAAGAAACCCGATCTATCTGGGTATGACAACGATCTTAATCGGTTCTGCCTTAATTTATGGGTCCATTTCAACTTTTTTTATTCCCCTGGTATTTATGGCAGCAGTCAATTTGATTTGGATTCGGTACGAAGAAAAG
>MPLY02171878.1_pt1 | contig 23477 bp, 25 predicted proteins | sample 1617301 | NCBI WGS metagenome assembly MPLY02 (sample SAMN05944805, study PRJNA350692) | marine metagenome | biome: marine; feature: ODZ; material: water; isolation source: 140 m water sample filtered on 0.2 um supor filter | place: Pacific Ocean | collected 2012-04-08 | depth 140m m
AGACCGAGGCCAATGCCGAGCGCTTCCGTGCTCTCGGCGCACGCTCAGTGGCGACCACCAGCACCCTGAAATACGCCAGCCCACCGCTGGCTGCAGAACATCACGAGTTGAAGGTGCTGCAGCGCCAAATCGGCGGCCGGCCGCTCTGGGTCGCGGCCAGTACCCATGCCGGGGCCGAAGAAACCGCAGTGCTTGATGCCCATATGGCGCTCGCCGAGCACCTACCGACGGTGCTCACGATCATCGTGCCGCGCCACCCCCAGCGCGGCGACGAGATGGCCTCGACGATCGCGGCGCGAGGTTACAGCGTGGCCCGGCGCAGCGCCGCCGACCTAATCGAGGCACACCACCAAATCTATCTCGCGGACACCCTGGGTGAGCTCGGCCTTTTCTATCGCATCGCGCCGGTAGCCTTCGTCGGCGGCACCCTGTCGGCGGCCGGCGGCCATAACATCATCGAGCCCATCCAACTCGGCACAGCAGTGGTCTGCGGGCCCGATCTGGCTAATTTCACCGAGGTCGCGGAGGACCTGACCAAGGCCGGCGCCCTGCGCACGGTGGCCGACGGCCATCAGCTCGCCGGAACGGTCGGCTTGCTGTTGCAGGATTCGGAGCGCCGCACCGAACTGGTGCAGCGCCAGAAGGGCGTGACCGACTCCCGGGCGGAGGTGCTGGAAGACGTCATGACCGCCCTCGGCCCTTATCTGCCGGTGCATAGCGAAGGGTGAGCCGGTAGTGCGCGCACCTGACTTCTGGCAAACGGACGGGATCTGGCCTCGCCTGCTCTCACCTATCGCAGCGGTCTACGGCTGGGCGGCGCGGCGACACCAACTGGCCGCGCGGCCCTGGCGAGCGCCGCTACCCGTGCTCTCGGTCGGCAATCTCGTCGTCGGCGGCACCGGTAAAACCCCGGTGACGCTGTCGCTCGCTGAGCGGCTCTCCAGGCGCGGGTGGGCACCCCACCTGCTGAGCCGCGGCTATGGCGGGCGCGCACGCGGCCCGCTGCGCGTCGATCCGGTCCGCCACGATGCCGCGCAAGTAGGCGACGAGCCCCTGCTACTGGCCGCCGCCGCCCCAACCTGGGTGGCGCGCGACCGTACCGCCGGCACGCGCGCCGCGATCGCCGCCGGTGCTGATGTGCTCGTGCTCGACGACGGCCACCAAAACCAGGCGCTAGCGAAGGACCTAGCGCTGGTCATAGTCGATGGCACCCAGGCCTTTGGCAATCGCCGCCTACTGCCCGCCGGTCCCTTGCGCGAGAGCATCACTGACGGCCTAGCGCGCGCCACTGCGGTCGTGCTGCTGGGCGAAGATGTCTCTGGGCTCAGAGATGAACTCCCAGGAACATTGCCATTGCTGACCGGACGTCTCGAACCCAAGAAGAATACCCTACATGGTAAGGTGGTAGTCGCCTTTGCCGGCATCGGCCGACCGCAGAAGTTCTTCGCCACCCTCGACGGCATGGACTGCGAAGTGCTGGGCAGGCACACCTTCTCTGACCACCATCCCTATCATGAGCACGAGATCCTAATGCTGCTGGACAAAGCCACCAAGCTCGATGCGCTTTTAGTGACAACGGCAAAGGACCGTGTGCGACTGCCGCCGCATTTGCAAGATTTAGTGGAGGTAGTGGAGGTCATGGTTGTCTGGGACAACGAGACCGCGCTCGAGGTGCTTCTAGCAGAGCTCGATAACGATGGCTAAAACCAGTCCTGGCAAACGTTTGCGCTACTTCTCTGAGTATCTGTTAGTGCGCCTTCTGTTCGTTATGTTCGGCATCCTGTCACTCGATGGCGCGTCGGCGCTCGGTGGGTGGCTCGGCCGGAAAATCGGACCGCGACTCAAGCTCAATCGACGCGCTGAAAAAAACCTTGCCATGGCAATGCCAGAAATCGATATGACCGAGCGCGAGCGCATACTCGATGGCATGTGGGGCCACCTTGGCCGTGTCTTCGCCGAATATCCCCACCTCGGCACGTTCGACCCCTACAACCCAGACGACGACCACCTCGTGGTGCAGAATTCGGATATCGTCGAGCGTCTGCACAATGACGGCATTGGTGGCATTTTTTTCTCCGCCCATATTGGCAACTGGGAGCTCGGCGCGCTCGGCGCGACGCGGCGCGGCATGGCGCTTGGCCAACTCTACCGGCCAGCCAACAATGCCCGCGTCGACCGTCTGATCATGGCCGCGCGCGCGCCGATCGGTGGCGACTACCAACCCAAGAGCGGGGGCGGCTTGCGGAGCCTCATGGCCATGCTCAAGCGTGGTAACCACCTCGCCATCATGGCCGATCAGCGCTACAATGAGGGCATCGCCGTGCCCTTCTTCGGCTGCAAGGCGATGACCGCGCCGACCATTGCCGAGCTGGCGCTGCGCTATCGCGTGCCCGTGGTGCCGGCGCGTATCGTGCGACTCCACGGCGCCCACTTTTGCCTCGAGTTCGAAGAGCCCCTGGCCCTACCCGACAGCGGTAACAAGCAACAAGACGTGCTGACCGTGATGACAGACGTCAACGCCCGCATCGAGGCCTGGATCCGTGAATACCCCGAGCAATGGCTCTGGGTGCACAGGCGCTGGTCAAAGGAGAATTAGTCTGCCCCCTCCGGCAGTCCCGCCTTGCGCAGGCCCTTGGCCATGCGGACTATCACCGGCTCCTTGAAGTTCCATAGCCAAAGCAGATTTCTCATCATCGCAATGGTGAAGTCAGGAAAAGATCGAGTAACGACGCCCTTGCCTCAGCAGCCATATCATTTTACGCGTTGACGGCGGCCTCTGCGTGACAACACTCTCGGCCAGAGCGTTCCCTCTCGGCAAAGAATAAATGTGGCGTGATTTTGCTCAACCAACCCGGGCGGCACGGCCCGCGCTTTGTGTCGATGGCGAGGGTCGGAGTATGGGCCGCCCTACCGCTTTGCCGCAAAGAACGCCTGCAACAGGTCGCCGGCGCGGCGCTCGTCGATGCCGCCATAAACGTCCGGACGGTGATGGCAAGTAGGCTGGCTGAAGAGACGCGGGCCGTTCTCAACACCGCCGCCCTTGGGGTCGGAGGCAGCAAAATAGAGCCGACGGATGCGTCCGAACGATATGGCCTGGGCGCACATTGGACAGGGCTCGAGGGTGACATAGAGATCGCAGCCGACCAGCCGCGGCGAGGCGATCAATGCGGCAGCGGCGCGCAGCACCAGTATCTCGGCATGGGCGGTCGGATCGCTCAGCTCTTCGACGCGATTACCATCGGCGGCCAGCACGGCGCCGCCGCCATCGACGACGACGGCGCCGACGGGCACCTCGCCGCGCGCGGTAGCCGCCTTGGCTTCAGCGAGGGCGAGTGCCATGGGTTCTGTCCGAGACATGGTAGCACCCTGCCGCCGGCCCGCGGGTGCGTCAACCGGGTTCCACCAGACCGGGTAGGGCTTTATGGTGCTGCCATGAGCGCGCCTGCAATGCCCTTGATAGGGGTCACCTTCGACGACGAGCCGGCCGGCGGCTATTCGAAATTTCCCTGGTACGCCTTGCGCCAGAACTATCTTTCTGTGCTCAGCGCGGCGAACGCTCTACCTATGGCGCTGGAGCAGGCGCCAGACCTCGCCGAAGCCTATGTGGAACGCCTTGACGGCCTGGTGGTCACCGGTGGCGCCTTCGACGTCGATCCCGCCTTGTTCGGCGGTGGCGTCCGCCACAATAGCGTCACTACCAAGGACGGGCGCACCGCCTTTGAGCTTGCTGTAACCCGCGCGGCACTCAACCACAACCTGCCCGTGCTCGGCATTTGTGGTGGCCAGCAATTGCTGGCCGTGGCACTCGGCGGCACCCTCATCCAACATATTCCCGACGCCATATCAAACGCATTAGCGCACGAACAGCCCAACCCGCGGGACGAGGCCGGGCACGCAGTGAACATCGTCGCCGATACCCTGCTACATCGCATCACCGGTAGTGAGACATTCATGGTTAACAGCGCCCATCACCAAGCGGTGGATACGGTGGGCGAAGATACGGTCGTGAACGCCCTGGCGCCCGACGGCGTGATCGAAGGCATCGAGGCGCCAGCTTACTGCTTCTGCCTCGGCGTGCAATGGCACCCCGAGTTTCTCATCTCCGACGGCGACCGCTGTCTAATCGCCGCCTTCGTCGCCGCCTGCCGGCCATGAATGAAGCCAAAAGCGAGCGCATCGCCAAGCGCCTGGCGCGCGTCGGGCTGTGCTCACGGCGCGAGGCAGAGCGCTGGATTGCCGCCGGCCGCGTGGCGGTAAACGGCGAGGTGCTGGAGAGCCCGGCCGTAGTCGTCGGACACAAGGACCGCATCTATGTTGATGGCAAACTACTCGCCGCGCCCGCGGCGACGCAGCTGTGGCGCTATCATAAACCGCGCGGCCTGGTCACCAGCCACCGCGACGAAAAGGGTCGCCCCACCGTCTTTGACGCCCTGCCCCGTGACTTACCGCGCCTGGTCTCCGTCGGCCGCCTCGACATCACCTCCGAAGGCCTGCTCCTTTTGACCAATGATGGCGCCCTGGCGCGATATCTTGAACACCCCTCAACCGCGCTTACCCGGCGCTATCGGGCTCGCGTCCACGGCAATGTGGACGACGCGGCTTTGCGCAGCCTGGCCAAGGGCGTGACCGTAAACGGCGTGCGTTACGCCAGCACCGAAATCTCGATAGATCGCCGTGGTGATGGTAAGAATAGCTGGCTCAACGTCAGCTTGCGCGAAGGCAAGAATCGCGAGGTGCGCAAGCTACTCATCCATGCCGGCCTAGTGGTCAACCGCCTCATTCGCATTTCCTATGGCCCCTATCAACTCGGCAATTTGAAAGCTGGGAAGGTAGCCGATGTATCGCGAAAGGTACTGCACGAGCAGTTGGGTAGAGACTGGACGGAGAAGCTGCGGTGAGAATCATCGGCGGCTCCTTGCGCGGACGCTGCTTACAGGTCCCGGCTGGGCGTGACATGCGCCCCACCGCGGACCGCGCCCGCCAGACTCTGTTCAACTTGATAGCGCACAGTGCTGCGCTCGGCGGGCTCACGCTCGAAGGCGCCACCGTCGCCGATATCTTCGCCGGCACCGGCGCCTTCGGTCTGGAGGCGCTATCGCGCGGCGCCAGGCGCGCGCTCTTCATTGAATCAGGCCGCGCCTCACTCACAGCCCTACGTGCCAACATCGCCGCGCTAGGCCTGGTGGACAGATCTCAGGTTATCGCCCGCGACGCCGTCCGCCCCGGCCCGGCCCCAACACCCTGCGATCTCCTCTTTCTCGACCCGCCCTACCGCGAAGGTTTCGTCCTGCCCGCGCTTGCGGCGCTGATGCAGAACGCCTGGCTGGCGCCGGGTGCAGTGGTGATTGTCGAGCACGCCACGGACGAAGACCTCCAGCCGCCGGATGGGATGGCGACCTTAAAAACACACAAGGTGGGCGCCGCCACGTTTGCCAATTGGCATATGCTACCTTGAGCGCCGGCGAGAATTTCAGACATGGCACGAGCAATAGCCAGGGCAGAAATGGCACTTCCAGATCGACGATCGAGAACGGCGGCGGGGCAATCACGGCTCGCGTCTAGGCGCGTTTCAAACTGGGGAACTCAGTCGCAGCATCGGATTATCCCTTCATCCTCGAGCCGCAGCACGCCGGTATGGAGCATGCGCTGTTTGTCGGTAAGGAAATGTAGGCGCGACTCTGGTCGCAACGTGTGTTCACCGTCACTAGCCGTATAATTTGGAAAACTGGTGTTATACTTGGACTTATGAGACTTTTTAGTGGCTGTCGCGTGGCGTAGCGGTGCGAGGTTTCGGTGGATGGCAAACTCGCATCTCGGCCTGCGCGCCTACTGCCGACCAGGGCATTCCGAGTGAGGCTATGAGGGGGCCGAACCGCGGCGGCTGGCGCGGCCATACTGGCGCCCCATTTCAACGGTCCTCGGCGGCGCTCGAACATCACTGTCGCTTTCTCTCCAACTGAGTGATCACCATGCGCGAGGAAACCTGGTTGCTCGACAGCGCCCTCAACAAGGTAGTCAAAATGCCAACGACGCTGGAGCGATTGTGCGACAAAGTGAGGGAAGTGGAATACCTATGGTCGAATTAAGGATCATCGTGGGCGGCGTCAGCATCCGCGTCGAGTTACTCGACACGCCGACCGCTGCGGCCGTGGCCGCGGCAGCGCCTTTTACCGCCAGCGCTAGGACCTGGGGCGAAGAGGTCTATTTCTCAACACCGGTGTCAGTGGCGCGCGAAACGGACGCCCGCGCCGTGGTCGAGGCCGGCGAGTTGGCCTTCTGGGTCGAAGGCGATTCCATCGCCATCGGCTTCGGCCGCACGCCTATCTCGCGTGGCGCCGAGATCCGTCTTGCTGCGCCGACTAACATATGGGGCCGCGCGCTCGACGATGTCAAAGCGCTGGCCAGCGTACGCGACGGCGATCCGGTCAGCGTCGAAGTATTCGACGATGCCTGACACCGGTGACCTTGCCGACCGCTTCGGGGTGCCTGTTAACCGTGAGGCGGTGGCCAAGGATTGGGCCGAGCGCGGTTACGACTGCCGGTCTTTCACCGACCCCCCGAGACAGGAGTGGAACGGCTTTGTTCACTCCACCAACGAGTTGATCACCGTAGTTGAAGGGCGCCTCAAACTGCTCATGGAAGGCAAGAGCCTGATCCTGGGTCCCGGTGACGAGGCTTTCATCCCACGGCACATGCGCCACTCGGTGCACAACATCCACGATGGCACCACACACTGGTTGTTCGGCTACGACTGAGCCCTAGCTGCCACCAGACGAAATGCCAGCACGATAACAATGGCCCCAATCACCAGCGGCGCGATGGGGAGGCTGAGGACGCCGGCCAACAATCGGGCCAGGAACGGTAGCGCGAAGATCGCCAGCAAGGCCGTCTTCTCCCAGGGCCGGAAGCCACCTTCGAGTCCCGCGGCAGCAAGCCAGGCGATTGGCAGCGCCAGCAGCATAAGGTCGTAATCCCAGCCATAGGGCGTCGCCAACAAAGTGCAAGCGACGAGTAGCGCGCTCTTCAAAGCCTGCGGCCCACTGCCGCGCCAGGCCCAGAACACTACTGCTAGGGCCGCCAGCGAGGCCAGCGCCTGGCCACCATAGGCCAGGCCCAGCGACCCGCCTAGCAGTCGCAGCGCCGCGAAACTGCTGATCGAGCGATGGTAGCCAGCAACACCCTGCTCGATGACCTGCTCGCGGGCGAAAGCCGAACTCTCCAAAAAGGCCGCCCATATCTCCATACCATAGGCGCCAGTGGCCAGCACCACCGTGGCTAGGACGGTGGCTACGGCAGCGGCAAAGGCGCGCCAATGCCCGCCGGCGACAAGCGCAAAGGGGATTAGCAGGCTAAATTGCGGTTTGTAAGCGAGCAGGCCGATAAGCGCCCCGGCGAGCAGCGGCCGGCGTTTCAGCGAGAGCAACGCGAGGCCGGTCAGCCCGGTGCTGAGAAAGCCGTTCTGGCCATGGATAAGATTGACGAAAGCGGCCGGATAGGCGAGTGCCACCAGCATCGCCTGACGGCCGGCGACGATGCGCCGGATCGCCAGCAGATAAAGCGGCAGGGTCAACGCCATCCACACCGCTAGGGCGCCAAAATAGGACAGGCCCGCCAACAGGCCCGCCACCAGCAAATACGTGGGCGGGTAATGCCAGCTGTAATAGGGCACAGCCTCGCTGGCGAAGATGCGCTTTTGCGCCGCATGCAGCGCGGCGTGGGAATAGGCGTCGGCGGCGTGGCCCTCGCGCACCAGGGTACCAGCACCGTACATATGGCTAAAGTCGGTACCGACCGGCCGTCCTTGCGGGTCGAGCCCGCCTTGCGAGGCGGCCAGCATCACGCATAGGCCAGCCACGCCGCCGACCAGAATCAGGGCTGCATAGACCCGGACCCGCCACGCCGTCAGCCAATTTCCATCGCGGAGCACCGCCGGCCCGTGCCACGTCACTGTTGTGCCCCCGTCTATTCGCCATGCAGTATAGCGTTATCCACACAATGCGAGAGACGGTGATAATCACCATGAGACACGTATTCACTATGGCAGCACCATTGATGACTGGATCGCCAAGTATGCGAGAGACGGCGGCAACAGCTTTCCGAAAATGCCTCTCGCTTACGCCGGACGACGGCCCGGCGCAGAAGATGCTGCGCCGCTACGAAACTTGAGAATCAGTGCCGACCGAACAGCTTCTCGATGTCAGTGAGCTTCAGCTCGACATAGGTCGGCCGGCCATGATTGCATTGTCCGGAATGGGGTGTGACTTCCATTTCCCGCAGCAGCGCGTTCATCTCCTCAGGGCCCAGACGGCGGCCAGCCCGCACGCTGCCGTGGCAGGCCATGGTGGCGCAGACGTCGTCGAGGCGCTCCTTGAGGGCCAAGGCCTGATCGCCTGCGACGATATCCTCCGCAAGGTCGCAGACTAGCCCTGCCACGTCGCATTCGCCGAGCAGGGCCGGCACTTCGCGCACAATGAGCGCCCCATCGCCGAAGGGCTCGACCACGAGGCCGAACTCGGCAAGCTCCGAAGCACGGGCAGCGACGGCCTCGGCCGGACCGGGATCAAGCTCGACAACATCCGGGATCAGTAAAATTTGCCGCCCGACCTTGCCACCGGCGAGCTCGGCGCGCATGCGCTCAAGCACCAGGCGCTCGTGCGCCGCATGCTGGTCGACGATGACAAGGCCGTCGGTCGTCTGGGCAACAATATAGGTCTCGTGCAACTGGCCCCGCGCCGCACCCAGCGGATAGGTCTCGACCGACTCCTGCGCCGGCTCCGAGACGACGGGAGGTGCCAGCGGCGCCTGGTAGGCGGCAGCGTTTCCCGCTAGACCGAGACCCGGGCGCAGCGGCAGGCCGGGCTGTGGGCGGGCGGCGGCAAGCGCCGCATGGGCGACTGTTGTCGAGGCCCGGTGGCCGGCCTCATCGAGGGCATGCCTGAGCGCCCCGACCACGAGGTTACGCACCGCCGCCGGGGCCCTAAAACGCACCTCGGCCTTGGCGGGGTGCACATTGACGTCGACCTCCGCCGGATCAAGCGTGAGGAAGAGCGCCACCAGGGGATGACGGTCACGCGCCAGCAGGTCCTGATAGGCACCACGCACCGCGCCATAGAGCAGGCGGTCGCGCACGGGTCGGCCGTTGACGAAAAGATATTGCTGGCCAGCCCGACCACGGTTTAACGTCGGCAGACTGGTATAGCCCGCGACCGCGACGCCGTCGCGCGCCGCTGCTATCTCGAGCGCGTTGTCGGCGAACTCGGCGCCCATCAACGCAGCCAAGCGGTTGAGGCGCGACGCGAGCAGGTCGCCTTGCGCGGCGCCGACCGACAGTCGACTACGGCCGTTAGCCACGACTTTCACGGCAATCTCGGGCCTGGCCATGGCGAGCGGCGCGGCAAGGTTAAGCGCGACCGTAGTCTCCGCGAGCTCGCTCTTGAGAAACTTGAGCCGCGCCGGAGTCGCGAAGAAAAGATCGCGCACCTCGACGCGCGTGCCGGCACCGAGTGCCGCGGGCTTCGGTTTGGATATCTCGCCGCCAGTAACGCTGACCGCCCAGGCCGTGTCCGAGCCGCGAGCGCGGCTGGTCACAGTCATGCGGCTGACGGCGCCGATCGAGGGTAGCGCCTCACCACGAAACCCGAGGCTGCGGATATCGCTGAGATCATCGCCAACGAGCTTCGACGTGACATGACGATGCACCGCTAGCGGTAGTGCCTCACGCGCCATGCCAAAGCCGTCGTCGCCTACGGCTATGAGTGTCTTGCCGCCGTCCTCTAGCGTCACATCGATGCGCCCAGCCTCGGCATCAACAGCGTTTTCCATCAACTCCTTGACGACATTAGCGGGACGTTCGATGACTTCACCCGCGGCAATGCGGTTTATCAGGCCTTCCGGTAGCCGCCTCAGGCTCATCCCGATCCCGCCTCCGCCAGCGCAGTGCGGGCCCTCACTTTGACGGCTTCAACCGCCGGCTGATCGAAGGGATCAACCCCGAGCAGTTCGGCAGCAATGATGGTCTCCAACATGAAATGCATCAGCAGGCCGCCTATGCGCCGCTCGTCTAGATTTTCGATGCTGATGCGGCGCAATGGCCGCCCAGCAGCAGTGAGGGCATCAGCCATGGCATTACCCGCGGCCTCGACCATATTGCCGAGAGTCTTGTGCGCCAGATGGGCAAGTTCCGGCTCGTCCGCGATCAGGTCGGGCTCCACACTGCGCTCGCAGCCGGCACTGTCAAGCGTGAGCAAGGTCAGCAGCTTGTCGTGCGGCCCATCAAGATAGAGCTGAAGCTGGCTGTGTTGATCAATCGGCCCAAGCCCTGACACGGGCGTAGTGCCAAGGCCGTTCTTGCCCAGTGATTCGGCCCAGAGTTGGCGATGCCAGGCGGCAAGCTCAGCGAGCCGACCACAATAGGGCATAAGCACCGTAGTGCTAACATCACGTTCCTCTGCTAGACCAACCAATAGTGCGGCGCCACGCGCGGGCTCACAATCCTCGAGACGCTCGGCAGCAAGAGACGCTGCCAGCGCTTCGGCTGCGCCTGCACGCACCGCCTCCGCGTCGATGCCCGCAAACATGGCCGGCAGCAGACCGACGGCAGAGAACACGGAATAGCGTCCGCCAAGTCCGGGGTCGTGATCAAGCACCGGTAGCCGCCAGCGCTCGGCCAAGCGCCGCAGAGGATTTTCGCCAGGCGCCGTTACCACCAGAAAGGCGCCACGCAATTCCTCTTCGCTAACCGCGGCCTTGACTGCATCGAAAGCGATGAGGAACTGCGTCAAGGTCTCATCAGTAGCGCCGGACTTGCTGATCACCACAAACAGGCTGCGTTCGAGATCGAGACCATCGATTAAAACGCCGAAATCGTGGCCGTCCGCAGCATCGGAGAAATGCAACCAAGCGCGTTGGGCCGGCGGCACTGGATGCACTACCAGTGCCGCCAGCGCCCGGCCGCCGAGGGTGGAGCCGCCCGTGCCGAGCACCACGAGATCGGTAAACTTACGACTCGCGACATCGACCAGCGGGGCCAGCACCGCAAGATCGTCGCGGCGCTCTGGCAGGGTCAGCAGCGAGCAACTGCCATCGACTTGCCAGGCGCGCAAGCGCTCCAAGGCCGGCGCAGTCCTCACAAGCGCAGCAGTGAAATGGGTATCCGACAGGCCATGGCTGCCGATGGTGCTGGCCAAGCAGCCCGACAGATCGTGCTCGTAAAGTGCGCCACCCCAGCCGCGGCAGCGACCCCCGCTCATACGCCGCGCGCCACCGCGCGCCAGCCAATATCGCGGCGGCAGAAGCCCTGGGGCCAGTCGATATGTGCCACGGCCTGGTAGGCGCGGGCCTGAGCTTCAGCGACGCCAGCCGCCCGCGCGGTAACGCCGAGCACGCGCCCACCAGTTGCTACCAGCCGGTCGTTGCAGCGCGCCGTACCGGCATGGAAGACAACCAGGTCGTCAGCGTCGAGGCCATCGAGACCGCGGATCTCGCTGCCTTTCTCGTACGACCCGGGATAACCCTCGCTTGCCATGACCACGCACAAAGCCGCCTCGTCGCGCCAGCGTAAGTCAAAATTAGCAAGCTCACCGTCATGAGTCGCCATCAGCGCCGGCAGCAGATCCGAGCGCAGTCGCGACAGTAACACCTGGCATTCGGGATCGCCAAAGCGGACATTGTATTCGAGCAGCTTCGGTCCCTGCCCGTCAATCATTAGCCCAGCGTAGAGGACGCCCTTGAATGGTGTGCCGGCCGCAGCCATGGCGCGCACGGTCGGCATGATGATCTCCGCCATGACCCGGTCTGCCATAGTGCTATCCAGAATTGGCGCTGGCGAATAGGCCCCCATACCACCGGTGTTGGGCCCAACATCACCGTCGCCCACGGCCTTATGGTCTTGGGCGCCGACCAGCGCCAGCGCGGTTTTGCCATCGACCAGCGCGAAAAAGCTCGCCTCTTCGCCAACCAGCAGATCTTCAACCAAGATGGTCGAGCCAGCAGCCCCGAAACTACCGATGGTCGCGTTGGCGGCGAGGGCTTCATCCAGCGTCTGTGCGACGGTCACACCCTTGCCGGCCGCTAAGCCGTCGGCCTTAATCACCACCGGAGCGCCATGACTCTCGATATAGACCGCCGCCGCCGCCGCATCGTTGAAACTGCGCGAGGCCGCAGCGGGAATCCCGTTCTCCTCGCAAAGGGTCTTGGTGAAGGCCTTCGAGCCTTCCAATCGGGCGGCTGCCGCGTTTGGGCCGAAGGCGTCTATGCCCTCAGCATCAAGGCGATCGACCAAGCCAGCAACCAGGGGCGCCTCTGGGCCGACGACGACGAAGGCGATGCTTTCGTCACGGCAGAACGTAACAACAGCATCGAAATCCATGGCATCGATGGCGATACAGCGAGCAACCTCAGCGATCCCGCCATTGCCGGGCGCGCACAGCACTTCGTCGCACAGGGGCGAGGCGGCGATTGCCCAACACAGCGCATGCTCGCGACCTCCCGAGCCGATCACCAGAACCTTCATATCGTCCTGCATTCCCTCTTCGCGACGGAACGCATAGCAGCCCATGGCGCGAACGCTGTCAATGGACGCGGTAGCCTGCGCGCGGCTATCATTGCGCTATGACCGACGAAGCCAGCCTCATCGATAACACACCGGAATATTCTGTGAGCGAGCTATCCAGCGCACTCAAACGCACCGTCGAGGGGGCTTTTCAGAGCGTCCGTGTGCGGGGCGAGATCTCCGGCTTCAAGCGCGCCGCCTCAGGCCACCTTTATTTGTCGCTCAAGGATGACAAGGCGGTGCTTGACACGGTGGTTTGGCGCGGCGTCGCCGAAAACCTCAGCATGCGTCCGGAAGACGGCCTGGAAGTGGTCTGCGATGGCCGGCTGACCACCTACGCGGCGCGCTCACGCTACCAGCTCGTGATCGAGAGCATGACCGTGGCTGGCGCCGGGGCGCTGTTGGCGCTACTCGAGGAGCGCCGCCGAGCACTGGCAGAGGAAGGGCTTTTCGCGGCCGAACGCAAGCGCCCGCTGCCAGCGCTGCCCGAGCGCATCGGCGTCATCACCTCGCCAACGGGCGCGGTGATTCGCGACATCCTACATCGCCTGGGCGACCGCTTCCCACGCCCGGTATTGCTGTGGCCCGTGCGCGTGCAGGGCAAGGGCGCGGACGCGGAGATCGCGGCGGCGATTCGCGGCTTCGATGCGCTAGCACCCGAGGATCCGCTACGTCCAGATCTGCTAATCGTCGCACGCGGCGGCGGCAGCATCGAGGATCTCTGGTCCTTCAACGAGGAGCTCGTGGTGCGCGCCGCCGCAGACTGCACGATTCCCCTGATCAGCGCCGTCGGTCACGAGACCGATACCACACTGATCGACCTCGCCGCCGACGTGCGTGCCCCGACGCCCACGGCAGCGGCTGAAATGGCAGTGCCGGTGCGCGTCGAGCTACTTGCCGACCTTGGCGACTATGAGCGCCGCATGGCATCGGTCGTGGCGCGCCGGCTCAATGGCGAGCACCACGCCGTCAAGGCCCTAGCGCGGGGCCTGCCGAGACCCGAGGCCATGCTCGGCGAAGCAGCACAACGGCTCGACGAGCGCAGCGAAAGCCTTCGCCGAGTGATGACCATGGCGCTCGACCGGCGCAGCGCCGCCCTCGCCGAGGCGGCGGCCGGCCTGGTCAATCCGCGCCAGCAGGCCCACGCCGCCGGCCTGTGTCTCGAGGCCTGTGCGCATCGCTTGCTGGCGTCAGGGGTGGCAAAACTGCGTCACGCCGGCGAAGGGCTCGCCCGCTTTACCCGCGAGCCGCGCCTACAGCGGGCCAGCGAGCGGCGGCTGAGTGGCGCATGGGACCAGTTGGCGGCTGCGGCTGCACGCCTTGAAAGCGTCAGTCACCGCAGTGTGCTCGAGCGCGGCTTCGCCGTCATCCGTGGTGCGGCGGGAGAGTTAATAAGGGCTAGCTCTGCTGCGCGCCGGGCCGGCGCGCTCGAGATCGAGTTCCACGACGGACGCGTCGCAACCCAGGTCGGCGTTGCGCCCCGCGGGCGCCGCGGTGGCCCTGACGACGACAGCCAAGGATCCCTGCTATGACCAAATCGATTGCGCTTGCGGCGTTGCTACTCGCCACCCTCGCCGAAACCGCTAGCGCCGGCCTTATGGAACTGCGCGGCACGACCGCACAAGGCGGCCTGCTGCGCGGCACCGTGGCGCCCGACTGCCGCGTGACCCTCGATGGACTGGAAGTCCCCGTGGCCGAGAACGGCGGCTTTCTCATCGGCTTTGGCTACGATCAGAAGCCCTGGGCGCTGGTCAAGGCTTTTTGCCCCGGCGCCCAAGCACGCCAATCCCTGCAGATCAGACAGCGCACTTACGACGAGCAGCACATCGACGGGCTACCCGAGGACATGGTCACCTATGACGAGGCAACGCTCGCGCGCATCCGCGTCGAGGCCGAAGCGGTGGCGGCGGCGCGCGCCGTCGAAACGGAGTTGCTGGCCCACCAGGCGCCCTTCGTCTGGCCGGTCATAGGCCAGATCACAGGCGTCTACGGCTCACGCAGGGTACTCAACGGCGTGCCCAAGCGACCGCACTACGGCGTCGACGTGGCCGCACCGGTCGGCACTCCGGTGGCCGCAGCGGCAGCCGGCGAGGTAACCTTCGCATCCGATCTCTATCTCAGCGGCAAGACCATCATCATCGATCACGGCTTCGGGTTATCGACTAGCTATCTACATCTCTCCGAGACAGCCGTTGGCGTCGGCGATACGGTGACGCAAGGTGAGACCATCGGTGCCGTCGGGACCAGCGGCCGCACCACCGGAGCCCATTTCGATTGGCGGGTAAACCTACTTGACAGACGTCTCGACCCAGTGCTCGTCGCTGGCCCCATGCCAGAGGAGTAAGCCATGCGCCAGCGCAGCAATCCCAAAAGCAAGCGTCTGCCTATCGAGATCGACACGACCTCGAACGGCGGTTTTGCGCCACAGCCGCTCGATAACGTCAGCCGCCGCGCTGAATACCCCGAGCAGCCCGGCCCGCATTCCCTAACCGACGAGCCGAAGGCGCGGCACGAGTGCCCCAACAATCTCGCCGCGCGCGGCGGCTCGTCGGTCTGAGCCACGCCATGGGACCACTACAAACCGTCTTCCCTATGCTCATCGTGATCGCGTTGATCGCGGTCTTCATCGTGTTGATGATGGGCGCCATCGGCATGGTGCGCGGCGGCGAATTCAATCGCCGCTACGGCAATACCCTGATGCGCCTGCGCGTCGGTATCCAGGCCTTCGCGGTGCTTTTAATTGTGATCTACGTGGCCTTCATCCACGGCGGCTGAGGACGCATGCGCCGCCGCCGTAAGCGGTTTGACAGGCTATGGGCCTAGCCATATTGTGCGTCTGCACAATAGGCGGGTCAGTGCTGCGTCGGCCGGCGTCGCCGCAATTCAATCCCCTCGGAGCCAGCACGGATGAAAGCTCTCGTCGCGGTCAAACGCGTCATCGACTACAACGTCAAGATTCGGGTGAAAAGCGACAAGTCGGGGGTCGAGACGGCCAACGTCAAGATGTCCATGAACCCGTTTGACGAGATCGCGGTGGAGGAGGCCGTGCGTCTAAAAGAAGCAGGCACGGTGGACGAGATCGTCGCCGTCTCGATCGGCCCGCAGCAATGCCAGGAGACGCTGCGCACCGCATTCGCCATGGGTGCCGACAGGGGCATTCTGGTGCTCACCGACGAGGCGCCCGAGCCGCTCGCCATCGCCAAGCTGCTCAAGGCCATCGTGCAGGCCGAGAGCCCGGAGCTGGTGATCGTTGGCAAGCAGGCAATCGATGACGATTCAAACCAGACGGGGCAGATGCTCGCGGCCATGCTGGGCTGGGCCCAGGGCACATTCGCCTCCAAGCTGACCCTGGCCGACGGCAAGGCTGAGGTGATGCGCGAGATCGACGGCGGGCTGGAGACGGTATCGCTGGCCCTGCCCGCAATCATCACAACCGATCTGCGCCTCAACGAGCCGCGCTACGCTTCGCTACCCAACATAATGAAGGCGAAGAAGAAGCCGATCGACCAGAAGACGCCGGCCGATTGTGGTGTCGACATCTCACCGCGGCTGGAGACACTGTCCGTGGAGGAGCCGGAAGCACGCTCGGCTGGTATCAAGGTCGAGGGACCGCGGGAGCTAATCGAGAAATTGCGTGATGAGGCGGGCGTCATCTGATGGCAGCGTTGGTCATAGCCGAGCACAACAACGCCGAGATCAAGGCGGCGACCTTCAACACGGTGGCCGCTGCGGCGGCGCTCGGCGACAAGATCGATGTGCTCGTCGCCGGTGCTGGCTGCGGCATGGCAGCCGAGCAGGCCGCCGCGATCCCCGGCATCCGCAAGGTGCTGTGCGCCGATAACGTGGCGCTCAAGCATCAGCTAGCAGAAAACCTGGGCCCGCTGATCGCCAGCCTGGCCAAAGGCTACGGTCACGTGCTGGCACCGTCAGACACTTTCGGCAAGAACGTCATGCCGCGCGTCGCAGCCCACCTCAACGTGCAGCAGATCTCCGACATTATCACCGTCGAAGATGCCGATACCTTCAAGCGCCCAGTCTATGCCGGCAACGCCATCGCCACCGTGCGCTCGTCCGATCCGATCAAGCTGATCACCGTGCGCACGACTGCATTCAAGGCGGCGGAAGGTAGCGGTTCGGCCCCGGTTGAGAATATCGATAGCGGTGCAGACAATGCCCTTTCCAGCTTTGTCGGGCGCAAGCTATCGAAATCCGAACGTCCCGAGCTGACCGCGGCGCGGGTCATCGTCTCGGGCGGGCGCGGCATGCAGAATGGCGAGAACTTCGCCCTGCTCGAAGCCCTGGCCGACAAGCTCGGCGCCGCCGTCGGCGCCTCGCGTGCAGCGGTCGATGCGGGCTATGTGCCGAACGACTACCAGGTCGGTCAGACCGGCAAGATCGTGGCGCCAGAGCTGTACATCGCTGTCGGCATCTCCGGCGCCATTCAGCATCTGGCCGGCATGAAGGATTCTAAGGTGATCGTCGCCATCAACAAGGATGAAGAGGCGCCGATCTTCCAGGTCGCCGACTACGGTATCGTCGGCGATCTCTTCTCCGTGGTGCCGGCGCTGACCGAAGCGCTGGGCAAATATTGACAGATTAAGGGCACGGACGAAAACCATGGTAAACAGCGTAGCAATCATCGGCGCCGGACAGATGGGATCGGGCATTGCCCATGTCTGCGCACTGTCGGGGCTCGAGGTCACTCTCATCGATATCGCCCAGGAGCGGCTCGATGCAGCCCTGGCTGGTATCGACCGCAACATTTCGCGTCAGGTCGCGCGCGGCAAGGTTGAGGAGGCCGAGAAGGTGGCAGCGCTGGCGCGCATCAATCAGACGCTGGCGCTGGATGCAGCGGCCGAGGTCGATCTCGTGATCGAGGCGGCAACCGAGAACGAGGCGGTCAAGAAGGAGATTTTCCAGACCCTCTGCCCTAAGCTCACTAGCGCAGACACGTTGATCGCCACCAACACCTCGTCCATATCCGTGACGCGGCTCGCGGCGACCACCGATCGGCCGGGCAAGTTCATTGGCATGCATTTCATGAACCCGGTTCCGATGATGCGCCTGATCGAGCTAATCCGCGGCATCGCCACCGACGAAGAGACGTTTAGTCGCGTTCGTGAGCTAACCATAAGGCTTGGCAAGAGCCCAGTCAGTTCCGAGGATTTTCCCGCCTTCATCGTCAACCGTATTCTCTTACCGATGATCAACGAGGCCATCTACACGCTGTACGAGGGGGTGGGTTCGGTGGAAGCAATTGACACTGCCATGAAGCTTGGCGCCAACCATCCCATGGGCCCGCTGGAGCTAGCCGATTTCATCGGTCTCGATGTATGCCTGGCGGTGATGCAGGTCCTGCACGAGGGCCTCGCCGACACCAAGTACCGCCCCTGCCCGTTGTTGGCGAAATATGTCGAGGCCGGCTGGATCGGCTGCAAGTCCGGCCGCGGCTTCTACGACTACACCGGCGACGCCCCTGTGCCGACGCGCTAGCGCCATCGACTTTGCCGGGCTTGGCTGGCAATATCTGCGCAAAGACATCACGTCGCACAGGGAGGAAGTATCATGATCGTGGCATCGTTGCGTTCGCTGGGTGGGCAGTTCTGCGCCGCGCTCGTGTTGACCTTGGGCCTCACCGCAACGCCCCCGGCCCAGGCGGAAGACGGTGAGATCTCCATCGCCGTCGTTACCTTCCTTTCCGGCCCGGCGGCGGCGCATTTCGGCGTGCCTGCGCGCGAGGGCGCGGAGACCACCATCGATGCACTCAATGCCGGCGCCTTCCCCGCGCCCTACAACACGCCAGGCATCGGCGGCATGAAGATCGTACCGATCTTCGTCGACGAGGCGGGTGGCGCCACCAAGCAGGTGGCCGAGTTCCGCAATCTGGTGCAGCGGCGCAATGTCGACATCATCATGGGCTACATCTCCAGCGGCGATTGCCTGGCCATTCCCCAGGTCGCCGAGGAACTCAAGCAGTTCACTATTCTCGTCGACTGCGGCACGCCGCGCGTCTTCGAGGAGGCGAGCTACCAATACGTCTTTCGCACCGGCCCGCACGCGGCGATGGACAACGTCGCCATCGCCCGCTACCTGCTCGACCGCAAACCGGATGTGAAGACCATCGCCGGACTCAACCAGAACTACGCCTGGGGCCAGGATTCCTGGAACGATTTTCAAGGCTCTATGGAGGTGCTCAAGCCCGGCATCGAGGTCGTCGATGTGCAGTTCCCGAAGCTTTTTGCCGGCCAGTTTGGCGCCGAGATCTCGGCGCTTCTGTCCAGGAGACCCGATGTCATCCATTCGAGCTTCTGGGGCGCCGACCTTGAAGCTCTGATCCTGCAGGGCGGCGGTCGCGGCCTGTTCGAGCGCAGCCAAGTGGTGCTGTCTGCCGGCGAGCACGTGCTACATCTGATCGGTGACCGCATGCCGGACGGTACCTTTCTCGGCGCCCGCGGTCCGCACGGCCCGTTTGCGCCCGAGAGCGAGATGAACACCTGGTTCCACAACACCTATACCGAACGTTGGGGCCATGTGCCGAACCAGGGTGCCTACAAATACACCATGGCGCTGTTAGGCCTCAAGACGGCCTATGCCAAGGCCGAGGCTGTGGCCGGGTCTGCGCCAACGCCGGAGCAGGTAATGCAGGCGCTGACCTATCTCGAATGGGACAGCCCCAGCGGCATGGTCAAGATGGCGCTGGCCGACGGCCACCAGGCGATCCAGGCCAATGCCATCGGCACCAGCCGCTACGACGAGGCAGAAGGTCGTATCGTGGTAGACGACGTCGTCTACTACAACGCCGAATGCGTCAATCCGCCGCCGGGTATCAAGGCCATCGACTGGATCCGTCAGGGCTTCCCCGACGCTAAGTGTAACTGATGGACCTTGATCTCTCCGGCAAGACGGCGCTGGTCACGGGGTCCTCCCGCGGCATCGGGTTCGAGACCGCGGTGGGGCTCGTCGAGATGGGCGCCAAGATTATCGTGCACGGACGCACCAACACTTCCGTAAACGATGCGCTCGCCCGCCTCGAAGAACGCATCGCTGCCGCCGACGCCGTCGGGATCGCCGCCGATCTCGGCACGGCTGCCGGCTGTGATGCCATCGCTGCCGCGCACCCGATGGTCGACGTGTTGGTCAACAATGTCGGCATTTACCGGCCCGAGCCTTTTAACGAGGTCGGCGACGATACTTGGCAGGTATATTTCGACATCAACGTCATGTCGGGCGTACGCATGGCGCGGCACTATCTCAAAGGGATGCTCGAGCGCGACTGGGGACGGGTTATTTTTGTCTCTAGCGAATCCGGCGTCTTCATCCCTCCGGAGATGATTCATTATGGCTTCTCCAAGGCGGCGCAGTTGGCCATCGCCCGCGGATTAGCCGAAACCACTAAGGGTTCAAACGTGACCGTCAACTCTGTGTTGCCCGGCCCCACCTGGGTCGAGACCCAGGAGCGCAACATGGGCCCGCGGGCCAAGGCCGAGGGGCGCAGCATCGAGGAACTCAAGGCCGAAATCTTCGCCACTCGCCGCCAGTCCTCGCTCTTACAGCGCTACGAGACCCCGGACGAGGTCGCCAACATGATCTGCTACGCCTGCAGCCCTGCCGCCTCAGGCACCAACGGCGCCTCGCTGCGCGTCGAAGGCGGGATCGTGCGTAACTTCGTTTAGCCCTCAATTAGCAGAATACCTTACACCAATTATGGAGATCGTTACTGGTCCTTACTTAACTGCAGGCGATTACGCAGCGCAGAGATTGCATGACAACTAATGCCACATAAAAAATATATGGTCCCCCATATTATGTGACGCCGGTAAATTATAGAATAAACCTAATCCTCTTTTATTTCTTCAGATCAAGAGATAGTCGTGGTCCTGAGCGCCGGGAAGCCACGATAGTGGTCGCGATGGTTTCCAGTGTGGTTGGGTTTGCCGGGCTTGGCCAGCAGGTCGCGCGGTGCGGTGTAGCTGCAGATGGTGCGCTTGGGGCGCTCGTGCCAAGAGATGGTGAAGGCAGCGAGCTTGGCAAAGAAGACCAGCCGACTGTAGGGCAGACAGCTGTGAAACCGCCAGACCAGGGCACGCCAGTTGGCACCTTCGGCATAGCGGTCGGCAAACTAGGGCACGACGGCAAAAACCGCACCCGGCACCGGTTCTCCAACGTCTTGACCGAGCGAGGCTTGCGCACTCTCCTCACCAAGTCTCGCCAAATGGGCGCAATTCGACAAGAAACGAGCGTGCCGAGCGCGGCTGGTGCGCGGTATGGAAGATCTCCTCAGCCAACTCCTCTGGCTTGGCGAAGACCTCGTCCGGCTTGTCGCCGAAGCGGCGGCGGGCGAACGGCATGTCGATGAGCGCATCGATCACCACATAGGCCACGTGCACGCCTTGCGGCCCCAGCTCGCGGGCCAAACATTCTGCCAGGATGCGCTGCGAGGCCTTGGTCGGTGAGAAGCCAACGAAGCTCGGAATGCCACGTGTCGCGCCGGTATTGCCGGTGACCACGAGCGCGCCGGTGCCGCGCGCGGCCATGGCTGGCGCCAGCTCCTGGGCCGTGACCAGCAGGCCCGTAGTGTTGACGCGAAAATTGCGCTCGAAAACCTCGGTATCGAGCGCGGTGTAATCGGCGAAGGTGGCGAGCGCCGCGTTGTAGACTACCACGTCGGGTTCGCCCTCTTCCGTAACGATATGCCGCAGCGTCTCGCGATAGGTGTCGAGATCGGCAATATCGGCAGGATAGGCGGTGCCACCCTCGACCGCGGTAGCCAGCTCACTTAGGCGTTTGGAATTTCGTGCGAGCATCGACACGCGATAGCCCCCCACCGCGAAGCGCTTCGCGCAGGCTAACCCCGTCCCGACACCGACACCGATGACGAGACAGTGTCCCACGGTTACGCCCTTGCAGTCGGCCGTGTTGCCACCCGCTCCCACCAAGCAGCAAGATTTACCTGTTCGTCCGCGATACGCACGTCGCAGACCCCCTTGGCCAGCAGCACAGCACATTGCGCAGTGATGTCCGCTACTGTGTAGTCAGCCGTGGCGACGAAATCACGGCCTGCCAACTCCTTGTCTAACCAATCGTAGCGCTCCCGGATCTTATCTCGACAAGCATCGGCCCAGGCGGGAATCTGTTCCATGCGCCCGTCCCACATTTTGTGGCTATGGACAAAGGCGTGCATGGCTGGCAGCAGAATTTCGTGCTCCATGCGCCGGTTCCACATCTCAACTTGTGCCTGCTCTCGCGCATCGCGACCAAACAACGGCGGCTCGGGATGTTGCAATTCGAGATAGCGGCAGATGGCGACTGACTCGGCGATACAACTGCCGTCGTCGAGCTCGAGTACAGGCAGCAGCCCGAGCGAATTTTTCGTTTCCAGAAACTTCGCCGTGCGGTTCTCGCCTTTCATCATGTCGACCATGACGGCGGGAATATCGAGATTTTTCTCGGCCATGAAGATGCGCACGCGCCGTGTGTTGGGTGAGCCGGCAAGATCGTAGAATTTCATTTTCTGAGCCTTCCTATTCACCCTTAAAGACCGGCGCGCGCTTCTCGAGGAAGGCCTTAACGCCCTCATGTCCATCCGCAGTCGTAGTCGAAACGCGCGCCAGAACACGGGTCTCGCGCTCCATCTGCGATTCAAGCGTGTCGTTGGGTGCCGTCTGAAGGAGCTCCTTGACGCCACCGAAGGCCTCGGTTGGACCTGCCGCAAGCTGCTCGGCGAGCGCCGTCACCTCACCCATCAGCTCAGCCGCCGGCACGACCTTGTTGACCAGACCCCAGTCGAGTGCTTCCGCCGCGTCGAGCGTGCGGTTGGTCATGTAAAGCTCGGCCGCGCGGCGCGTGCCGATCAGACGCGTCAGGAAATAGGTCGAGCTGCCGTCGGGGGTGAAGCCAAGTTTAGTGTAGGCGCTAGTGAACTTGGCGTGGTCCACGGCAATGGCGAGGTCGCAGAAGGCGACAACACTGAGCCCCGCCCCGGCGGCCACGCCGTTGATGGCTGCAACTAGCGGCGCGCGCATCCAGGCAAAGCGCGAGACCGCGGCGTGCAGCACCGTGGTCATCTCCTTGAGGCGCATCTCCAGCTGTTCGGGCTTGACGGCAAAGCCGCCGATATCGCCGCCGGCGCAAAAGGCCTTGTTGCCAGTGCCGGTGAGCACAGCCGCGCGCACCCGCTTGTCTGTGCCACAGCGGTTGGCAACATCCAGCAGCTCCTTGGCCATGGCGGCGTTAAGCGCGTTGTACTGCTCGGGGCGATTGAGGGTAATCCAGGCGATGTTGTCGCGGATATCGAGATCGAGGGCGGTGTAGGTCATGAGGCTTCCGTTTCCTTATTCGCGGCCCCAAAGACGGGCTCCCGCTTTTCGATGAAGGCGCACACCGCCTCCCTGTGGTCGGCGCTGGCCGCAGCCTGTAACAGCCGCTCGGCCTCGCTGTCGAGCGCGGCGAGAAAATCCTTCTCCGCGACATCGTCGAGATTGTCCTTAATCAGCGCAAGCGCCTGGCGCGGTCCCGCCGCGAGCTGCCTGGCCAACGCGAAGGCCTCGCCCGCCAGCTGGTCGCCCGGCACCACCCGATTGACCAGGCCGATGCGCTCGCACGTCGCCCCATCGATGCGGTCGGCGGTGAACATGAGTTCGCGCGCCCGGCCGTTGCCGACGGCACGGCTCAAGAGCCAGGCGATGCCATAGTCGCCGCTCAGGCCGATGCGGGCATAGCCGGTCGAGACGAAGGCCGTCTCGGCGGCGATGCGAATGTCGCAGGCGAGCGCGATGGCAAGCCCTGCCCCGGCTGCCGGGCCCGGCAGCGCCGCGATGGTGGGCTTGCGCAAAGCGACGAGCGCACCTGTCAGGGTGCGTTGGCGCTGGCGCAGATCGGCGACCTTGGCATCGAAGGAAAGCCCGCTGCCGATGCCGCTCGCGCTCAT
>MPLY02021370.1_pt1 | contig 23109 bp, 18 predicted proteins | sample 1617301 | NCBI WGS metagenome assembly MPLY02 (sample SAMN05944805, study PRJNA350692) | marine metagenome | biome: marine; feature: ODZ; material: water; isolation source: 140 m water sample filtered on 0.2 um supor filter | place: Pacific Ocean | collected 2012-04-08 | depth 140m m
GGACGCAGTGTTGATGAACACGCCGCGCTGTCCATGCTCATCGGGCTCATTGCCCGCCATCGCCACAGCTGCCAGCCGCACGACGTTGAACGTGCCGACGATGTTGAGGTTGATGGTGCTCTGAAAGAGGTCCAGGTCGTGAGGGGTCCCGTCGCGGTTGACGGTGCGGCCGGCAACCCCGGCGCCGTGCACGATCGCGACAGCAGACAACTCGCCGAGGCCTGTAGCCACCTCTACGGCCTCTCCTACAGAGGTCTCGCTGAGAACGTCACCGACCACCGCCAGCACGGAGTCGCCCAACTCATCGGCCAGCTCGCGGGCACGATCTGCCGCCGCATCAAAGATCACCACGGATGCTCCTGCGGCGGTAAACAACCGGACCACGGCCTCGCCAAGACCCCCTGCCCCACCGGTAACAAGGGTGGATCGGCCATTCAGATTCATCTGATACCTCCCTATCGAGGTTGAAACAGTTTCGAACGTAACGGCCCAGGAGGGTGGGAGTCGCCTTCGGAACGGCAATCATGTGGGGCATGGTTCAAATGGACGACGACACCAGGCAGGCTCTGCTGCTGTTCAACCGGCGCGCAGCAGCCGCTGAGGCGGTAGCCGAAACGGCGCGGCGCCTGAAGAAGGCGGTCACTGCCAAGGATGAGGCAGCCGATGCGCTCAAGGCCGCGCAGGACGGAGGCGGCGGAGCCGAGGTCGTGGCCGAGGCCGAGGCCATCTGGCGTGCAGCCGTGGAGACATGGCAGATGATCCGGGACGGCAGGGAACCGGAGCCCGAAACCGAGGCACCCGCCGAGGAACCCTCAGACGAGGCACCCGCCGAGGAACCCTCAGACGAGGCACCGGCCGAGGAAGAACCCGAAACCGAGGCACCGGCCGAGGAACCCTCAGACGAGGCACCGGCCGAGGAAGAACCCGAAACCGAGGCACCCGCCGAGGAAAAACCCGAAGCCTCCTGAGGACACGGGTGGGTCCCGAAAGTAGGGTCCGGCCCGTGGAGGCCTCCACCATCCCCGAACTGGTCGACGCAGCCGCCAGGCGGTTCGGCGACCTTGAAGCCGTCGTCGACGGCGACCTTCGCTGGTCGTTCGGCGACTACCGGAACGAGGCCCACAGGGTGGCCGAGGCACTGATCCGGCGGGGAATCCAGCCGGGCGAGAGGGTCGCTGTCTGGGCACCAAACTCTGCTAGGTGGGCCGCAACGGCGCTCGGCATCCACTGCACCGGCGGTGTGCTTGTTCCGCTCAACACCCGACTCGGCGGCGGTGATGTAGCGGGCCTTCTGGACCGAACGTCGGCACGCATGCTGTTCACGGTTACCGACTTTCTGGGTACCAACTACGTAACGATGCTCGCCGGGGCAGGTGGCGCCGACGGCCTGGAGGAAACCATCGTCATGAGCGGCCCGGTGCCCGAAGGCTGTACGGGCTGGGGCACGTTCTTGGCCGATACGCCTGAGTTGGGAACGCAGACGGCTTCGGTCAACCCAGATGACCTCTGCCACATCCTGTTCACCTCCGGGACCACCGGGTCTCCCAAGGGGGCCATGCTCCGCCACGGCGCGGTGTGTCGGTCGTACCGCTCGTGGAGCACGGCTATCGGGTTGCGTGAGGGCGACAGGTACCTGGCCGTCAGCCCCTTCTTCCACACATTCGGCCTGAACGGCGGGATCCTGGCGTGCCTCACATCCGGAGCGACCCTCGTCCCACAGGCGGTGTTTGACCCACAGGCCGTCACTGACCGTGTTGCCGAGGAGTCGATCACCGTGCTGCCCGGCCCACCAACCATCTACAGGTCAATCCTGGACCACCTGGGTGGACTCCCTCTGGACACCTCGACACTGCGCCTTGCCGTCACCGGAGCGGCACCCGTATCGGCAGGCCTGGTGGGCGAGATGCACGACCTTCTCGGCTTTGAAACGGTGCTCACCGGGTACGGGCTGACCGAGGCATCAGGGGTCACCACCACCTGCCATCACGACGATCCGCCGAACCTGGCAGCCACCAGCTCCGGTCGAACCCTGCCCGGTATTGACCTGAAGGTTGCAGATGACAACGGCGGACCTGTGCCTGCCGGCAAACCCGGACAGGTACTCCTCCGCGGCTACAACGTCATGGCGGGCTACCTCGACGACGAGGCAGGGACGACTGCAGCAGTAGACCCCGACGGCTGGCTTCACACCGGAGATACCGGGGTGGTGGACGATGCGGGCAACCTGACGATCACCGGCCGGTCAACCGACATGTACATCTGCGGGGGCTTCAACGTCTATCCAGCCGAGGTCGAGGCTGTCATCGCAACACACCCGGACATCGATCAGGTGGTTGTCACAGGCGCCCCCGATGACCTCATGGGTGAGGTCGGAATGGCATTCGTGGTCACGGCAGCCGGCAGGCAGGTTGACCCGGCTGTGATCCTGTCGTGGGCTCGGGAAGAACTCGCCAGCCACATGACGCCGCGACACGTGGAGGTCGTCGACTCTCTTCCGACTAACCCGGGTGGCAAGGTGCTTCGGCACCAGTTGCGCCAGGTAGCTGCTCAGATAATGGCCAACTGACCGACCACACCCCTCGGATCGCTCGAGCACCGGCCCCGTGGGCTGGTCGGCTCACCAACCGACGGGCACCGCACCGATACCCTGCTGACGGTCATGTCCAGCCAGCATCCTTCCGAAGACGCCTACCCAGAGATGGGCAAGGCCGACTTCCCGAGCCTCGAGGCACGGATTCTGGAGCGCTGGGCCACTGAAGGCACCTTCCAGGCCTCGGTAGATGCCAGATCGTCCGACGACGAGTTCACCTTCAACGACGGCCCCCCGTTCGCCAACGGCCTCCCCCACCATGGTCACCTCCTCACCGGCTACGTGAAGGACGTCGTTCCCCGCTACCAGACAATGCGGGGGAAGAAGGTCACGCGCAGGTTCGGCTGGGACTGCCACGGGCTACCCGCCGAGATGGAAGCCGAGAAGGAACTGCCGGTTGCAGGCAGGGCCAGCATCATCGACTACGGGATCGAGGCCTTCAACGCCCACTGCCGTTCCTCGGTCCTGCGCTACACCGACGAGTGGGAACAGACTGTTACGAGGCAGGCCCGCTGGGTCGACTTCGACCACGACTACAAGACCATGGACCGCGACTACATGGAGTCGGTCATGTGGGCGTTCCGCCAACTCTGGGACAAGGGGCTGGTGTACGAGGCGTTCAGGGTCATGCCCTACTCGTGGGGGGCCGAGACCCCACTCTCCAACTTCGAGATCCGCCTGGACGATGCGACACGCCCCAGACAGGACCCCGCTGTCACCGTCGGCTTCGACCTGGAACCATCCGATGGAGACCTAGGGCCGATGCGCCTGCTGGCCTGGACGACAACGCCGTGGACCCTTCCGTCGAACCTAGCGATTGCCGTGGGTCCAGAGGTCGCCTACTCGATGCACCGGAACTCCGACGGGACCGTGTACGTGCTCAGCTCTGGCGCAGTGGGACGCTACGCAGCCCAACTCAAGGGAACCGATGAGGTAGGGACCCTCACAGGCGCTGACCTGGTCGGCAGGAACTACCGGCCGCTGTTCGGGTTCTTCTCCGACCGAACCGATGCCTTCAGGGTGCTCTCATCTGACTTCGTGGATGCGGCCGAGGGCACCGGCGTGGTGCACATGGCACCCGGCTTCGGTGAGGACGACCAGACCATCTGCGAGGCGAACGGAATCCAGATCGGCCGGGTGGTGCCGGTCGACGACCAGGGATGCTTCACCGACGAGGTGGCCGACTGGGCCGGCGTCAACGTGTTCGAGGCCAACCCCGACATCATCAGGTCCCTCAAGGAGAGCGGTCGGATTCTCCGGCACGACACCTACGAGCACAACTACCCCCACTGCTGGCGCACGGACACGCCGATCATCTACAAGGCCATCTCCTCCTGGTACGTCAAGGTCACCGACATCCGCGAGCGGATGATCGAGTTGAACGCCGACATCAACTGGGTACCCGATCACGTCCGGGACGGCCGCTTCGGCATGTGGCTGGACGGCGCCAGGGACTGGTCAATCAGCCGCAACCGGTTCTGGGGTTCCCCGATCCCGGTATGGAAGAGCGACAACCCCGAGTACCCGAGGACCGATGTGTACGGCAGTCTCGACGAGGTCGAGGCCGACTTCGGCGTGAGGCCAGACGACCTGCACCGTCCGTTCATCGACGACCTGACCCGCCCCAACCCCGATGACCCCACCGGGGCGTCCACTATGCGACGGGTCCCCGAGGTACTTGACTGCTGGTTCGAGTCCGGGTCCATGCCCTTCGCCCAGTTCCACTACCCGTTCGACAACGAGGCCTGGTTCGAGGACCACTTCCCCGCCGACTTCATCGTCGAGTACATCAACCAGACCCGCGGCTGGTTCTACACGATGCACGTCCTGGCCACGGCGCTGTTCGACCGGCCTGCATTCGAGAACGTGATCTGCCACGGAATCCTCCTGGCCGAGGACGGTGCCAAGCTCTCCAAGAAACTCCGCAACTACACCGAACCGTCCCTCGTTTTCGAACAGCAGGGCTCCGACGCGCTGCGCTGGTATCTGATGTCGTCGAACATCTCGAAGGGAGGCGACCTCCGCATCAGCGATCCGGGTATCACCGACGTGGTCCGCCAGGTTCTGCTGCCGGTGTGGAATGCCTTCAGCTTCTTCACGCTCTACGCCAATGCCGACGGCCACCGGGCGCAGCTCCGGGCCGACTCCTGGCAGTTGCTGGACCGTTACCTGCTTGCCAAGACCCGCACCCTGGTCGAGTCGGTCACCGAACGCATGGATGCCTACGACCTACCTGGCGCAACTGCCGAGATCAGGGGCTTCATCGACGCCCTCAACAACTGGTACATACGACGTAGTCGCGACAGGTTCTGGGCCAGGGCCTCAGAGTCCAACGACGACGACAAGCGCGACGCCTACGACACCCTCTACACGGTCCTCGTCACGTTCTCGAAGGTTGTCGCCCCGTTCCTGCCGATGGTCATGGAAGAGGTCCACACGGGCCTGACGGGCCTGCCGAGCGTTCACCTCACCGACTGGCCAAACCCTGCTGAGCTTCCGTCTGACCCCGACCTGGTTGCCCGCATGGACCGCGTCCGCGACGTGGCGTCGACCGCGCTGCGGCTGCGTGAGGACAACGGCCTTAGGGTGAGGCTTCCGCTCACCTCGCTAACCGTCGCCGGTGCCGACAGTGAGGCCCTTGCCGGCCTCACCGATCTGCTGGTCGACGAGGTCAACGTCAAGGCCGTCCACCTGACCGACGACCTCGAGGGCCACGCCACCTTCACCGTTCGGCCCGACGGAAGGGCTCTCGGACCCCGGCTGGGAGACGACGTCCAAGCCGTGTTCGCCGCCGCCCGCTCCGGAGAGTTCTCCCTCAACGACGACGGCACCGTTGACGTCGCTGGCCACACCCTCAGTGCCGACGAGTTCGACCTGGCGCTCGAGTCACCTGAGGGGGTGACGGCAGCCGCCCTCGGATCTGCCGATGCAGTCGTCGTGCTCGACGCCGAGGTGACGCCCGAGTTGGTGGTCGAGGGGCTGGCACGAGACGTCGTCAGGCAGGTCCAACAGGCGCGTCGCGACGCCGACCTCGTCGTGACCGACCGCATCAACCTTCGACTCAGCGGAGACGAGGCGGTTCTCGACGCTGTCAGGATCCACCAGGATTACGTGGCCGGGCAGGTGCTCGCCACCGAGTTGAGCCTGGGCGAGGTTCCGGCAGACGCCGTAGATACCGAGGTCGAGGGCCTCGCTCTCCGGATCTCGCTCTCCTCCATCTGACGGGCCTGAACCCGACACCAAACATCGCGTGCTGAGCGCGACAAGCGGTGATCCTGACGCTGCTCGAAACTACATCCCCGACCTTGACGAGCGGGAAGCCGCCTTCGCCTACATCTACTTCCTGCGCTCCAAGGGATACCTGAACAGCCTGGCATCTGGAACCAACTGGATGTTCCGTGACGAAAGCTGCCGCATGAACCTTGCCTTCGAGGTCGTCAACACGGTGAGGGTCGAGCAACCCCACCTGTTCGTCGACGACCTTCGCTCACGCATCCAGACGGTGATGGACGAGGCGATCGACTGCGAGTACCAGTTCGCCGAGGACCTCCTCGGCCAGGGCGTTCCCGGCATGTCAACAGCCGACACGTGCACCTACCTGGAGTTCGTGGCCGACCAGCACCTCGCCCAACTCGGCCTTCCAAAGACCTATTGGCTCCAAGAACCCGTTCGGCTTCATGGAACTCCAGGACGTCCAGGAGTTGGCCAACTTCTTCGAGCGCACGGTCGCCGCCTACCAGGTCGGTGTCGGGGGCGACGTGGCCTTCGACGAGGACTTCTAGGGATCCTCCGCGTCCGATTCCCCATCCGGGGCACCACGGCGACGACGCAAGGCCAGGACGCCTCCAACGGCGGCAATCCCAACGGCGACTGCCACCCCGGTACCGGCCCTCAACCCCGGAGAATCATCACGGGAGTTGTCCTGCACTACTCCGGCAAGTGTTGAGAGTGGAACTGGAACCGTGGAAGGGGGAGCCTCGGTAGCAGGCTTCTCGTCGGTCGCGGTACCTACAGCAGTTGTCGGGGCAACTTCGGACCGTACCGTGGTAGCTGGGAGCGCCGGGCCCATGGTGGGGCCAGGGACCTGCGCAGTGGCGGCATCCGTATCAGCCGGGATCCCACGAAACGGACCGGTCACCTCGTAGGTGACCCCGACCATGAGCCCCTCGGGGGCGTCACCCCAGTCGACGTCGGGGATGACGTCGCGTGTCAGGCGGTTGCCGGGGCCCCGAAGGGAGCTGAAGTAGAGGCGCTCACCCGCCGGATCAAAGCACGGACCGGAAACCTCGGAGAGCCGGTGGGTCGGGTCGGCAAACCTTGCAAACGGTGCCACGTCGCCCTCGACACCAATCAGGACCAGTTCCATGTCGCCCCTGTCCTCGGCCACGTACAGGTCACCCGAGACAGGCGCCACGGTGAGGTCGGCTATGCCGGCCAGTGGCTGACGGTTGCCCACGCCGTCCCAGACCAGCTCGTAGCGGCGATTCACCAGGTCAACGGCGTGGACCCGGTTGTCGAGGCTGGTCGTGAGCCAGAGCCAGCCGTCCTGACACCAGACACCACCACCCACGGCCGTCACGAAAGCCCCGGGTACCTGCTGGCGTGAGGGAGCCTCCCCGCCTGAGGGGTCTGCCACCGGACCCCAGCCGACCGTGCCGTCGGCATCCAGGATCATCGCCTCCAAACGACCCGCTGACAGGTCACCGAACTCGTCGGGAGTAAACTTGTAGAGCAGGCCGTCACGCTCAGCCTCCGTCAGGTAGACCACACCATCGACTGGGTTCACCGTGGCTGACCCGTGGCGACGACGCCCCAGTGCGGCACGGGCGACCGCCGGCTCCGATCCGGACGGATCACACTCCCAGACGATGCCCTCACCTTCGAAGTCCTGCTCGCACGACATCCATGTGCCCCACGGCGTCGGACCACCATCTCTGTTCGAATGGCTCCCTGCGAGAATTCGGTAGGCGTCAAGCACCTCTCCGTAGGGGTCGAAGTGGACTGCCGAAGCACCGCCCATTGGCTTCCACGGTGTCAGGTAGTCGTAAACGGCGCTGTTGCAGGCGTAGAACCAGCCACCCGTACCATCGGCGAACGTACCGGCACCTCCCGGGAAGAGAGGCCACTCGTAGCCGCTGGCTCCCACCGGGTCGCCGCTCACTGCCACGACCCGCGACGAGAATCCTTCGGGGAGGACCAGACCGTTGCGATCCGGTAATCGACCGGCGGTCGACCCGTACGGGCCCACCCCCGGCTCGGCGGCAACGGCCATCCCCCCGCGCACACTCAGGCCAGCTCCTGCAGCGAACGCCAGGCCCCCCTGCAGCAGGGTCCGCCGGTCGAGTCGACCATCCGGACCCATGGGTCCCTCAGGAAGTGGCCGGAAAGGGGCCACCCAGGGCGTCCAGCAACCTGTCTGCTGCCACCGAAGGGGTTACCTCGGCGTCCAGGACGCTGCGCTCAAGTTCCGGGAGGATCTCAAGGACCGCCGGATTCTCCCTCATCGCTACCAGGAGCCGATCCTCAAGCATCGACCACATCCATGCCAGCCGCTGTTCACGCCTGTTGTCGTCCCACTCCCCAGAGGCCTCGAGAGCCTCACGGTGGGCTCCAACCTCCTGCCAGATCACGGCCAGGCCCTCGCCGGTCACCGCACTGCAGGTGACAACCGGTGGAGTCCACGAAGGGCTCACCGGGTGGGTCAGGCGCATGGCAGCCGAATAGTCGCGTGCGGCTGAGCGGGCGTCTGCCGCGGTGTCGCCATCGTCCTTGTTGACGGCGATCATGTCGGCCAACTCCAGCACACCCTTCTTGATGCCCTGGAGTTCATCACCGGCACCGGGGAGTATCAGTAGCAGGAAGAAGTCGACCATCGACGCGACCGCAGTCTCGGACTGGCCCACCCCGACGGTCTCAACCAGCACCACGTCGTAGCCGGCCGCCTCCAGGAGGACGATTGTCTCGTTTGTGGACCTGGTAACGCCGCCGAGGGTTCCGGAACTGGGCGATGGACGCACGAAGGCGTTCGGATCGTTGGCCAGGCCCTGCATACGGGTCTTGTCACCGAGGATGCTCCCCCCGGTCACGCTGCTGCTGGGATCCACCGCCAGTACTGCTACCCGGTGGCCCGCTGCGGTCAGGTGGCTTCCGAGGGCCTCGATGAAGGTGCTCTTACCGACACCGGGGACACCCGTGATGCCGATCCTGTGGGCACCGCCGTCGTATCCACCCAGGCCCGACAGGAGGGCGCGGGCATCAACCCTGTGGTCCGGTCGGGTTGATTCGAGCAACGTGATGGCCCGGCCGATTGCGGCACGGTCGGCAGCCAGAATGCCGTCCCTCAGGTCTGCCAGGGTGCCCTGCAGGTCGGCGGTCATCCCAACAGCCCGAGCAGGTCGGCAGCTGCCTCTGCGACAACGGTTCCGGGAGGGAAGATGGCTGCAGCCCCGGCGGCGATGAGGGCATCGTGGTCCTGGTCCGGGATTACCCCGCCGACCACCACGACTATGTCGTCACGTCCGAGATCGGCAAGTTGGCTCCGCAACTCTGGTACCAGGGTCAGGTGGCCCGCAGCCAACGAGCTCACCCCGACCACGTGGACGTCGTTCTCGACAGCCTGCATGGCCGCCTCGGCCGGCGTGGAGAACAGCGGCCCGATGTCCACGTCGAAGCCCATGTCGGCGAACGCTGTGGCGATCACCTTCTGCCCACGGTCGTGTCCGTCCTGGCCCACCTTCGCGACGAGGATCCGGGGTCGGCGACCGTGGTCGACCTCGAATGCCTCAACGAGAGAGCGCGCGCCTGAGACCTGGTCGCCGTCACCGACCTCGCTGTTGAAGACCCCAGAGATGAGTTTCACCTCCGCTATGTGACGCCCGAAGACCTTCTCCAGGGCATAGCTGATCTCGCCGACGGTAGCCCGGGCCCGGGCCGCGTCGATGGCTACAGCCAGGAGGTTGCCGTCACCAGAGTCGGCACAGGCGGTCAGCACATCAAGGGCTGCCGTGCAGGCAGCCTCGTCGCGCTCGGCACGCAGCCTCGCCAGCCTTGCCACCTGGTCAGATCGGACCTGGGCGTTGTCCACCCGGAGTACCTCGATGGGAGGCTCCTCGTCGGGACTGTACCTGTTGACGCCGACCACCGTCCGACGACCGGAATCGATCCGGGCCTGTGTTCGGGCAGCGGACTCCTCGATGCGCAGCTTGGGTATCCCGGCCTCGATGGCGCGGCCCATCCCACCCCCCTCGACCACCTCCGAGATGTGCTCCATGGCCCTCGCCGCCAGATCAGCCGTGAGGCGCTCGACGTGGTAGCTGCCACCCCAGGGGTCAACGACCCGACATGTGCCGGTCTCGTTCTGCAGGAACAGCTGCGTGTTGCGTGCGATCCGTGCCGACGCATCGCTCGGAAGCGCCAGGGCCTCGTCCAGCGAGTTGGTGTGGAGCGACTGGGTGCCCCCCTGGGTGGCGGCCATTGCCTCGACGCAGGTACGAACCACGTTGTTGTGGACGTCCTGCGCGGTGAGGCTCCAGCCCGAGGTCTGGCAATGGGTTCGCAGTGACCGTGAGCGGGGATCCTGCGGGGAGAACTCGGACATGAGCCTCGACCAGAGAAGGCGGGCGGCACGGAGCTTCGCCACCTCCATGAAGAAGTCCATGCCGATGCCCCAGAAGAAGCTGAGCCTCGGTGCGAAGTCGTCCACGTCGAGGCCCGCCGCGATAGCGGCCCGGACGTACTCGATGCCGTTTGCCAGCGTGTAGGCCAGCTCCAGGTCGGCGGTGGCTCCCGCCTCCTGCATGTGGTAGCCGGATATGGAGATGCCGTTGTAGCGGGGCATCTCGGAGCTGGTGTGGGCGAGGATGTCCGAAACGATCCTCATCGACGGCGTCGGTGGGTAGATGTAGGTGTTGCGGACCATGAACTCCTTGAGGATGTCGTTCTGGATGGTTCCGGTCAGGCGGTTCTGTGGGACCCCCTGTTCCTCTGCCGCAACCACAAACAGGGCCAGGATCGGGAGCACGGCGCCGTTCATCGTCATGGACACGCTCATCTGGTCCAGGGGGATGCCGTCGAACAGGATGCGCATGTCGAGGATCGAATCGATGGCGACGCCCGCCATGCCGACGTCTCCACCCACGCGTGGATGGTCGCTGTCATAGCCCCGGTGGGTGGGTAGATCAAAGGCCACCGACAGGCCCTTTTGCCCGGCAGCAAGGTTGCGCCTGTAGAAGGCGTTGCTCTCCTCGGCGGTCGAGAATCCGGCGTACTGGCGGATGGTCCAGGGGCGGCTGGCGTACATGGTCGGGTACGGGCCCCTGACGAACGGAGGCAGGCCGGGCCATGTGTTGACGAAGTCCAGGTCGGCGATGTCGGCCGCGGTTGTGAGGGGACCAACCGGTACCTGTTCAGGCGTGTCCGACGCAAGGTCCAGCGGACCGCTTCCGGTCTCCTCTGCAAGAAGGTCCGCCCAGTCGACTCCGGAGGCCTCCTCCGGGGCACCGAGGTCCACGTCAGTGAAGTTCGGGATCGTCACGGTGCCACCCGCCCTTCGAAGAGATCAGCGGGTCGGCGCATCGGAAGAGGACCATCCGGTGCAGCAGGTGCCTCGGGCCGGACGAGGGGCACCTCATCGGGGTTCGGGAACTGTGACACACCTGTTACCACCTCGGCCCCCGAGGCCAGCCCGGCCTCCCTGGCAGTCCAGGCGACCTCCGCCTCAGCGGCAATCCGTCCACTGGCTACAGCTTCGACCATGCCGCCGTCGGCCTCAATGGACACGAACCGGTCCCAGACCGCCCCGGCCAGGCGCTCGGTGAGATCCTCGATGTACCAGGAGCCACCAGCGGGATCCACGGTCCGTGCCAGGTGACTCTCCTCCATCAGGAGCAACTGGGTGTTGCGGGCCATCCGGCGACCAAAAGCGTCGGGACGCCCGACAGTGCTGTCGAAGGGATGCAGGGTCACCGAGTCGGCACCTGCGACACCCGCTGCAAACCCGGCCGCCGTTACCCGAAGCATGTTCACCCAGGGGTCGACACGGGTGATCATGGCTGCGGAGGTGAGTGCCCGTTGGACCTGGGCCCTGCCGGTGCCCTCGGCACCACATGTGGCGGCCACCCTGTCCCAGCAGCGGCGTGCCGCGCGGAACTTGGCGATCGTCATGAACTGGTCGGCCGAAGCTGAATAGGTGAACGCCATAGTGCTCAGTGCACGGTCGACCTCGACACCTTTGTCCTCAAGGGCACGCAGGTAGGCGACACCGGTGGCTAGCGAACATGCCACCTCCCACGACGGTCCGAGGCCAGCATCGGAGTACGGCGTCGAGTCGACCGAGAGCGCGCAAACACGGCCTGCCTCGGCAACCCTGGAGGCCACCTCGACCATCAAGGTGTCCACCACCGCAGGTGTCCCGTGCCGGGCTGCCACGCCCAGTGGGTCGACACCCAGGTCACCTGCCCGATCCCCTGCGGGGACGCCCCGTTCCTCCCAGAGGTCGACCAACCAATTGGCAGACTCCACACACCGGGGGCCCGGAACGAGGGCAACCGCCACCATCTCGAGGTGCACTCCTGTGAGGGTCGAATCCAGGTCTGACATACCGTCGATCTCGATCGCAACCGGATCCAGCAACACCGACGTGGACCCGTTCTCCAACTCGTCCAGAGCAGCGACGTTGGCTGCCTCTGGCCCGGCGTCGAGTATCAACGACCTCACATCCCAGCCGCCGACGAGGCCGACAGCAGCAGAGCCACCCCTGGTGTGGGGGCTGGACCCGGGAACCCCCAACATCGGCTCCACCATGTCAGGGTCGTCGGAGCGATAGAGGGCCCTGATTGGTATTCCATCATCCGTCGTGGTGGTGAGGGATTCCACCGATCGACCACCCAGCGATTCCTCGGCCATGGCAACCCACAGGGCCCGGTCCGCAACCTCCAAGTCGCCCACCTGTGCTGGAAGGCCCTCATCCGACATGCCGAGATGGTAGGTGAGGCCCGCCCCGACAGTGGAAGCCGTGTAACTCATGACCTCAAAATCAACGTCACCGACAGTAAGCGAATCGTCCGAGCGTGTGAGACTCCACGTCCGTGACCGAGCCTTCCACCAAGACAACGACCGGGCATCCCCGCCGGTGGATCATCCTCGGGATCCTGAACCTGTCGCTGATAATGATCGTTGCCGGCGTCAGCTCGCTGAACCTGTCGCTACCCTCGATCCAGCGTGCCCTCGGTGCCACGGGCGTGCAGTTGGTGTGGATCAACGCCGCCTACGCGCTGGTCTTTGCAGCGCTACTTCTCCCGGCAGGAGCCCTCGGCGACCGCTTCGGACGACGTGGTGCACTTCAGCTCGGCCTGGTGATATTCCTGGCTGGTGCAGTCTTGGCAACCCGCAGCAGTAGCGCCGAACAGATAATCCTCTGGCGCTGCGTCATGGGCGTTGGGGCAGCCTTCACGATGCCTGCAACCCTCTCCATCCTGACGGCGGTGTTCCCACCCGAGGAGCGCTCCCGGGCAATAGCAATCTGGGCTGGCTTCGCCGGAGCCGGTGGGGCCATCGGTCTGCTAGCGGCCGGCCTGCTGCTGGAGTACTTCTGGTGGGGCTCGGTCTTCTTCGTGAACATTCCAATCGCCCTGGTGGCGTTGACAATGGTCACGCTCCTCGTACCGACCTCGCGCGACACCCGGCAACGCCCCCTGGACCCTGTCGGCGGCCTTCTCACCGCCGGTGGCCTCGCAGGCCTCGTCTACGGGCTCATCCAGGGGCCCGAGTTCGGCTGGTCGAATCCGTTCGTCATCGGCGGGTTTGTGGCGGCCGTCGTGCTGTTGACCGCATGGGTCCTCAACGCCCGCCGTCAGACCGACCCGATGCTGGACCCGGCCCTGTTCACCATTCCGCGCTTCGGCCTGGCCAGCCTCACCATCACCGCCTCCTTTGCCGTCATGTTCGGAATGTTCTTCGGCCTGGCGCAGTACCTACAGTTCGTCATGGGCCACTCCCCGCTGAACACCTCGCTGCGGGTCATCCCCTTCGCAGTCGGAATGGTCGCCATCGCACCACGCGGGCCACGCCTTGTTGAGCGCTTCGGCGCAGGGAAGGTCATGGGAAGCGGCCTCCTGCTGGCAGCTTCCGGCTGCATCGTCATGTCGCTGCTGTCGGCCAGTTCGCCGTACCTGCACGTGCTGGCAGGAATCATCATGCTTTCCTCCGGCATGGCTATGACCTTCCCAACCGCGACCACCGCCATCGTGGGTTCTCTCCCTCTCGACAAGGCGGGTGTGGCATCAGCGGTCAACGACACAACGCGTGAAGTCGGGGCAGCCGTTGGCATCGCTCTGCTGGGAACCCTCCTCTCGGCCGGCTACCGGCGGGACCTGGGCGACACCCTGGACTCCCTACCCCTACCTGCTGAAGCGCTGAAAGCTTCCCGCGACTCGGTGGGTGCAGCCCTCCACGTGGCCCGAAGTGCACCCGGCAGCGCAGGTGAGGCCATCGCCATGGCGGCCCGCTCGGCCTTCGCCAGCGGATACTCACTCACGATGATCGCAGGCGCGGCGATCATGGCAACGGTCAGCGTCATCCTCATCGCCAGGTTCCCGGACTCCAACTAACCCCCTCGGGCCTGCGATGATGCCCCATGCGCATCACGACCCTCCTCAACTACGCCACCGATCCACTCGCTGCAGCCGAACAGGCTCGAGAACTGGAGGCGGCCGGCGTGGACTGCATCTGGATTCCGGAGGCCTACGGCTTCGACGGCGTGAGCCTCCTGGGCTTCCTTGCGGCCAGCACCAACACCGTGCAGTTGGCCAGCGGCATCCTGAACACCTACAGCCGTACCCCCGCGTGCCTGGCCCAGACCGCTGCAGGGCTGGACTCCCTCTCGGGAGGTCGATTCACCCTCGGCCTGGGTGCGTCGGGACCCCAGGTCATCGAGGGATTCCACGGAATGCCCTACTCGATGCCTCTCACAAGGATGAAGGAAATCATATCGATCTGCCGTATGGCGTGGCGCCGTGAGCCGCTGGTCCATGAGGGCAGGGTGTTCAAGTTGCCGCTGTCGCCAGAGGAGGGAACCGGCCTCGGCAAGGCCCTCAAGATCATCAACCACCCCGTGCGCGCCGACATCCCGATCTACGTTGCAGCCCTGGGACAAAAGAGCGTCGAGGAAACCGCCGCCACCACCGACGGCTGGCTGCCCTTCCTCGTCTACCCTGAACGGATGGACCGGGTCTGGGGCGACGCCGTCAGGGCGGGTCTGGCCCGGCGGGAACCCGACCTCGGGGAATTCGACATCGTGGCAGGTGGCCTTGTTGCAATCGGCGACGATGCCGCCCAGTACCGCGACTACGCCAGGCCGATGGCAGCCCTCTACATCGGAGGCATGGGCGCCAGGGGCAAGAACTTCTACAACGACGTATGCCGCGACTACGGATTCGCCGACGAGGCGATCGCCGTCCAGGACGCCTACCTGGACGGAAGGCGGGACGATGCCGCCGCCACCCTGCCGGCAGAGTTGATCGAGAACACCACACTGTGCGGCGACGAGGCCTACATCGTGGACCGCCTGGCCGCCTACAGGGAGGCCGGGGTGACCTCGCTGAACGTCAACCCCATTGGCGGTGACCCGGCCCAGGTACTCGGAAGGCTACGCGAGTTGGCTGAACACGCCTGAGCGTTCCCTGCGATCAACCCACCTTGTCGAGAGGATCGATCTTCACGCCGGTCAAGAGCAGTTCGGTGAGCCGACGTGGTGACTCACCCAGCCAGAAGTTGAGGGCGAGGCGCCGGGGATGGCGGACATGCCGGCGACCTGAGGCCGTTGCCGCAACAACCCGTCGTGCCAGCCGCTCCGGGGTGGTCTCTGGAATCAACTGCAGCTTCTGGAACCGGTTGTTGGTGCGCTGCACGCTGGGCGACGCCGACTCGACCGCATCCCACATGCGGGTATCGACCGGACCGGGGGCGACAAGGGTCGTCGAAACAGGTGTTCCCTTCAACTCGATCCGAAGGCTGGCGGCGAAGTTGTTGAGGCCTGCCTTGGTGGCGCAGTAGGGGCCCATCCCCGGGAAACCAGCGGTGCCGGCCAGCGAGGACATAAATACGATGGCTCCACGGTTCCGGTCGAGCATTCCCGGGAGCACCCGCCGGGTCAGCACCATCGGGGCCTCCAGGTTCACGCGTGCGGCTGCCCGCACCGAGTCCGGGTCGACGGTTGCGACGGGGTCGACCGTCTCGATACCGGCGTTGTTCACGAGCACGTCGATAGGACCGTGGGCGAATTCAACGGCGGCGACAAGGTTGTCGACCACGTCGGGATCGGAGAGGTCCGCCACGTGTGCCGTGCCACCAATTCGTTCTGCTACGTCAGCCAGGTCTTCCGCCGACCGTGCCACCACAACAACCAATGCCCCCGCATCGGCGTAGGTGGACGCCAGTGCGGCACCTATCCCCCTCGATCCCCCGGTTACGAGTACCCGTACCCCCTTGAGTTCCACGCCGGAGGAACGTACCAGCCGGATCAAAGCGTGGCTGAGGCCGCCGGTTACGGTCCGCACATGACTAATGAGATCAACCGCTTCACTATCGACGTCGGAGAGGATGACCTGGCCGACCTCCGCAACCGCCTCCGCAACACACGCTGGCCCGACCAGTTGCCCGACACCGGATGGGACTACGGCTGTGACCTCGCATGGTTGAAGGAACTGGCTGCCTGGTGGGCCGATGGGTTCGACTGGCCCTCCCAGCAGGCACGCCTCAACAGGTTCAACCACCTCACCACGACGATTGACAGCCAGAGGATCCACTTCATTCACCAGCGCTCCCCCCACGACCACGCTCTGCCCCTCCTGCTCAGCCACGGCTGGCCCGGATCCGTGGTCGAGTTCCAGGACGTCATTGGGCCACTGACCGATCCGACGGCCCACGGTGGAGATGAGGCAGACGCCTTTCACGTGATCGCACCGTCGCTTCCCGGCTACGCCTGGTCGGGGCCGACCCATGAGCGGGGCTGGGGTGTGGAGCGCACGGCCCGAGCCTTTGCCGCCCTCGCGGACCGCCTCGACTACGGGTCCTACGGCGTACAGGGTGGCGACTGGGGTTCGCTCATCTCACGCCAGATCGCCCAGGTGGACCCGGACCACGTGGTTGGCTGCCACGTGAACATGATGACTGCGGGCCCACCGGGGAACGATGACGACTTCGCTGACATCACGCCTCTTGAGCAGCAGCACCTGGACCGCGCCACCTGGTACATGGCCGAGGACAACGGCTACTTCCGCATCCAGGAGACGAGGCCCCAGACGCTCGCAACGGGGCTCAACGACTCTCCTGCCGGGCTTCTGTCGTGGATCGGCGAGAAGTTCCACGGCTGGACCCACCACGAAGGTGACCCGTTCAGCGCCGTCGACCGCGACACCCTTCTCACCAACGTGTCCGTGTACTGGTTCACGGGCACCATCAACTCGTCGACCCGCATCTACTTTGAGACGATGAGGGCACCGTCACCAACCCTGGGCGCCACCGGCGACGTTCCCCTGGGAGTGTCGACATTCCCGAACGAGTTGTTCGCCGCCCGGCGAAGGTGGGTGGAAGCGGCCCACAACCTGACGTTCTGGGCCGACCATGACGCCGGCGGCCACTTCGCTGCCCTAGAGAATCCGAAGATCCTGGTTTCCGACATCAGGGAGTTCTTCAGGGGGCTCCGATGATCGACGGTCACGATGGGGTCCGAATCGTCACGACCAGCCGGGGAAACGGGCCCAGCCTGGTGTTCACCCACGGCTGGGCCAACGACCGATCGGTATGGACTCCGATTGCAGATGCCCTTGCCGACGACCACGCCGTAACCACATGGGACCTCAGAGGCCACGGTGAGAGCGAAACACCACCACCGGGCAGGTACTCGCGCCAGCATGCCCTGGGAGACCTCAGCGCCGTGTTGGGTGGTGCTGGCCGACCGGCCGTCCTCATCGGTCACAGCCTGGGTGGCTACCTGTCGCTTGCCTACGCGCTCGAACACCCCGACGAGGTCTCCGCCCTGGTGCTCGTCGCCTCCGGCCCCGGATTCCGCAGGGTGGAGGCCCGCAACGAGTGGAACGAAGCCGTGATTGCCAGCACGAAACAACTGGACCTACCACCCGGCGTTGAGGAACTCTCCATGCACGTCGACTCGATGGTCATCGACCGGCTGACAGAGATCACCGTCCCGGTGCTCATCCTCCTTGGCGAGCGGGACAAGAGGTTCGCCGCCGCCGCAGGTCTGTTCCAGAGGGACCTCGACGTGCGCGACACCGTCGTGATCCCTGACCAGGGCCACATGGTCCACGTCAAGGCGGCACATGAGTGCGCCGACGCCATCAGGTCGTTCGGGGCGAACCTGGAATGACCGTCGACCCACTCGCCAAGATGGTCGACCTCCCTGGAGGCTCCTTCCTGATGGGAAGCGAAGACCCCCTCGGATACCCGGCGGATGGAGAGGGCCCGGTGAGGGAAGTACACCTCACCCCCTTCCGGATCTCGTCGACGACCGTCACCAATGACGAGTTCACGGCCTTCTCTGATGCCACCGGACATACCACGACCGCTGAGTCCGAGGGCTGGTCGTTCGTGTTCGCCGGACACCTCGCCGACGACTTTCCCGAGACCCGTGGGGTGGTCAGCGCACCCTGGTGGCGCCAGGTCTTCGGTTCCGACTGGCGCCACCCCACAGGCCCCGACTCGGACCTGGGGGGCAGAGGCGACCACCCCGTCGTCCACGTCTCGTGGTTCGACGCCATGGCATTCGCAGACTGGGCCGGTGGCAGGCTCCCGACCGAGGCGGAGTGGGAGTTCGCCGCACGTGGAGGGCTCAAGCAGGCCCGGCTGCCGTGGGGTGACGACCTCTGCCCGGACGGCGAACACCGTTGCAACATCTGGACCGGGACCTTTCCGATTGAGGACACGGCTGAAGACGGCTACGCCGGGACCTGCCCCGTGGACACTTTCGAACCAAACGGCTTTGGCCTATTCAACTGCTCAGGCAACGTGTGGGAGTGGTGCATGGACCACTTCTCGTCGCACCACCCTGTGGAGCGGCCCCTCGTTGATCCAACCGGTCCCCCGATGGGCGTTGACAGGATCGCAAGGGGCGGCTCATTCCTGTGCCACGACAGCTACTGCAACCGCTACCGCGTAGGGGCGAGGCTCGGCAACACACCCGACAGCTCAACGGCCCACCAGGGCTTTCGCCTGACAGCCTGAACACCAGCCACTCCCCCGGCCGTACGCTTGCCGCCATGGGCCTGCGCAGCGAGGTGAACGTCGGCGTGGCACCGGCGGCCCCAGACGAGTTCGGAGCAGTCCGGGTCGGCCCGATGGAGGTATGGCCGCCGGTTGTGCTGGCCCCGATGGCCGGCGTCACCAATGCCCCCTTCCGGACGCTCTGCAGGGAGATGGGCGCCGGCCTGTTTGTCAGCGAAATGATCACCGCACGTGGCCTCGTTGACGGCAATGCCAAGACGGCCCGCCACAGCCGGTTCGAACCCGACGAGTCGCCGCGCAGCATCCAGCTCTACGGCACAGAGCCCGAGAGCATGCACCGTGCTGTCCGCCTGCTCGTGAACGATGACAGGGTCGACCACATCGACCTCAACTTCGGCTGCCCGATGCCCAAGGTCACCCGAAAAGGGGGCGGGGCCGCCCTGCCGCTCAAGCCCCGGCTGTTTGGGTCGATCGTGGGCGCCGCCGTGGGCGCTGCCGGAGACATTCCCGTCACCGTGAAGTTCCGGAAGGGAACCGATGACGGACATCTCACCTACCTGCAGGCCGGCCAGATAGCGGAGGATGTGGGTGTATCAGCCCTTGCGCTCCATGCCCGCACAGCTGAACAACTCTACTCCGGCGAGGCCGACTGGTCGGCGGTGGCATCACTGAAGGACGCCGTGACCTCGATTCCGGTGCTCGGAAACGGTGACATCTGGGAGCCATGGGACGCCCTGCGGATGATGCGCTCCACTGGCTGTGACGGTGTGGTGGTGGGGCGGGGCTGCCTGGGGCGGCCATGGCTGTTTGGAGACCTGGCCACTGTGTTCGGTGACTCCCCCGCCTCGGGCGGTTCCGACACCAACGACCCTCCGGACCTTGCGGGCGTGGCTGCGACAATGTCCCGGCACGCCCGCCTCCTGGTGGACTGGGCGGGACCACACGGAATCCGGGACTTCCGCAAGCACACGACCTGGTACCTGAAGGGCTACCCGACGGGCCCGGCCGCCCGGAGGAACCTCAAGGCCATCGACTCGCCCGATGATCTGGACCGGTTGCTCAACGAGATGCTGGCTGACCTCGGCAGGGGCATGGGGATCGACCCGGCCTCACTGCGGATTCCACGAAGCCACCGCGGCGGACCCAGACGGGTCGTGCTTCCCGACGGCTGGCTGGACGACCCCGAGGATATGACACCGCCGCCGGCCGAGGCCGAGGCCCTGGTCTCGGGAGGATGAGCCCGTGAGCGGCCATCTGGTGCTGGCATCGGGTTCGCCACGGCGGCTGACCCTTCTGCGTGATGCGGGCTTTGACCCCGAGGTGAGGGTCCCCCCGGTCGATGAGACCCCGCTGGCAGGAGAGGACCCATCGGCCATGGTGCAGCGGCTTGCCCTGGCCAAGCTGCACTCGGTCGTCGTGGCCGGCGAGACGGGCCTCGCCGCCGACACCGCTGTTGTGATCGATGGCGAGGTGCTCGGCAAGCCACATGTGCCTGATCGGGCAGAGGAGATGCTGAGGCTGCTCTCCGGCCGGACCCATGAGGTGGTGGGAGGCATAGCCGCACGGCACGGCGGCCATGACGCCACCGGGGTCGTCACCACGAGGGTCTCCTTCAGGGAACTGCCCGACGACGAGATCCGGGCGTATGTGACTTCCGGCGAACCCCTAGACAAGGCAGGTGGCTACGCCATCCAGGGTGGTGGCGGGAGGTTCGTGACCGAGGTCGATGGCTGCCTTGACAACGTGGTCGGGTTGTCGTTGGGAGCCGCGCTGGAGTTGTTTACAGTTCTTGGCGTTCAGGTCCCCGACCGGCCCGGCGGCTCCAGCCTCTGATCAGGGATCAGCAACAGGATGCATTGAACAGGTTGCTGCCGCACGCCTTGTGACGAGAGGTCAACCACCTCTAGCCTGTTAGGTGTGGTGAACATCAATCGACCGGTGGCGGTGGACCCGACACCGGTCGAACTCGAGATCGACGCTGTGTCGGTGAACTACGGCGGCCCCGATGTGCTCTCTGACGTCTCCCTCTCGGTGACCCCCGGAGAGATCATCGCCCTGCTCGGACCCAGCGGATGTGGCAAGACGACCCTACTGCGAGCCGTTGCGGGGCTGGAACGTCCGACAACGGGGAGCATCTCACTGGGCGACCGGATCGTGAGTGGTCCGGGTGCGTTCATGCCACCCGAGCGGCGGCGGATAGGAATGGTGTTCCAGGACTGGGCGCTGTTCCCGCACCTGGACGTCGCCCGCAACGTCGGATACGGCCTGCCCCGTGGCGACCTCAGTACCGAACGGGTGCGTGAGACCCTCTCCCTGGTGGGGCTGGACAGCGTTGCCGACAGGATGCCCGGGACCCTGTCCGGTGGGCAGCAGCAGCGGGTAGCCCTTGCACGGGCGCTGGCACCGCGGCCCGCCGTTCTTCTCCTTGACGAACCGTTCTCGAACCTGGACTCCAGCCTGCGGGCCCAGGTCCGCACCGAGATCCACCATCTGCTCGTGGAGCTGGGGGTCACGACCGTCTTCGTCACACACGACCAGGACGAGGCATTCGTCCTGGGTGACCGGGTGGCCGTGCTCCACGATGGCCGTCTGGCCCAGGTCGGCAGCCCCGATGACCTCTACCGTCGGCCAGCTGACCAGTGGATCGCCACCTTCGTGGGCGAGGCAAACCTGTTCCCCGTTCAGATCCCAGATGGGAATGGCTCGACCTGCCCCACGCCGATAGGGCCTGTCCCGCTGGCCTCGAAGGTGAGCGGACCCACCAAGATCATGTTGCGACCAGAGGACCTGGCCGTAAGCCCAGGCGGTGACGGTGTCATTGAGCTGGTGGAGTATTACGGCCACGACACCATGGTGTTGATACGCCTTGGTGACGGCACGACCGTGAGGGCCAGGACCGATGCCGACGTCTCATTCCAGAGGGGTGACAGCGTCACCGTCACCTATGACGGACCTGGCGTCTTCGCCTTCTAAGTTGGATTACCTGCTATTATTTATTAGGGTTCCTTTACACACAGGAACCAACCGTAGGAGCCCCCCCTCCAATGCTGAACAGACATCACCGCCCAACCACACTCATCGCAATAACCCTCCTCTTGACGACTCTCGCTGCGGGATCGACCTCGTGTGGAGGCGACGACGGCGACCAGACGCTCACCGTCTACTCCGGGCGCAGCGAGAAGCTGGTCGGTCCCATCTTCGCCGAGTTCGAGGCGGTCACAGGAGTGACACTCGACGTCCGCTACGGCTCCTCAAACGACCTGGCCCTGGCAATCTCGACAGAGGGCGAAAAGACCCCTGCCGATGTCTTCCTCTCCAGGAGCCCCGGCCCCGCCGGCTACCTCGACGACCTGGCGATGCTGGCGCCCATCGACACGAAAACGCTCGACCGGGTCGCGCCAACCGACCGCTCCCCCGACGGAACCTGGGTCGGCTTCGCAGGCCGTGCACGTGTGCTGGTCTACAACATCGACGAGGTGGCCGAAGTCGACCTGCCCGGGTCCGTATTCGACCTGACAGGACCCAACTACCAGAACCTGGTGGCCGTACCGGGCAGCAACTCCTCGTTCCAGGACTGGTTCACGGTGTTTCGCCTGCGCAACGGCGATGACGTAGCCACCAGGTGGCTTGACGACATGGTTGCCAACGGCGCCCGCTTCTACCCCAAGAACCGGGCCATCATTGAAGCGGTGGGACGCAACGAGATCCGATTCGGGCTGGTGAACCACTACTACAACCACCAGGAGGTCGCGGCAAACGGTGACGCCCAGCGCTCAGCCAACCACGCTTTCAGCCAGGGCGACGACGGCGGCCTGATGATCATCGCCACCGCTGCAATCCTGGACCAGAGCGACGAGAAGGAACTTGCCAACCGACTGCTCACCCACCTTCTGAGCGATTCACAGCAGCGCTACCTGACCGACACCGTGTACGAGTACCCACTGGCCATCGGGGTCGACGCTGCCGAGACCCTTCCGCCGGCACCGGCTGACACGGTTGGTGCCATGCAGATAGCCGACGTGGCCGCCGAGTTCACACGGACCATAGAGATAATCGAAGCCAGCGGGATCCTGGACCAGTGAGGTCGACCCGGTGAACGAGGAGGTCGCCCGACACCGGGCGGGTGTCGGCCGACCTCCTCGTTCGCTGGTCTCAGCCAACCTCCTCATAGCCGTCCTGTTCGCCATCCCGGGCGGCTACGTCGTCTGGCGGGCAGCCACGACAGGCGGGGGTCAATTCGCAACGATCGCCTCACGCCCAACCCTTGAACCCCTGTGGAGGAC
>MPLY02164572.1_pt1 | contig 22471 bp, 29 predicted proteins | sample 1617301 | NCBI WGS metagenome assembly MPLY02 (sample SAMN05944805, study PRJNA350692) | marine metagenome | biome: marine; feature: ODZ; material: water; isolation source: 140 m water sample filtered on 0.2 um supor filter | place: Pacific Ocean | collected 2012-04-08 | depth 140m m
ACCCCCTGGATTCCGTGCCTTTGCAGCACAAATAAATGAGGCAAATATTAAGAGAAGTTATATTTCCTAATTCATTACCTGAAATATTAACAGGAGTAAGAGTTGCTGTTGGTATGTGTTGGGGAACATTGGTTGCAGCAGAATTTTTAGCTGGTACATCAGGTATCGGGTTTGTTGAAAATGTTGCAAGAAAATATATGCAGTATGAAGTTATATGGATAACCATATTCGTAATGGGAATGTTGGGTCTTTTGTTTGATGTTACAATTAGAAAAATAATAGATAAAACTATTCCTTGGCGTGGCAAAGGTTAAAAGTGAAGCAAAAGATTTTAAAAAATAAAATCATAAAAATATTTAAAAACCACAAACTAAGCAGATCACATGCTTTGGTATGTGCTAACGCTCTAATTAATGCGGAGTTAGTTGGTGCTCCAACTCATGGCTTGTCCAGATTAAAAATGTACTGTGACCGAATAAACAAAAAAGTAATTAATCCAAAACCAAAAATTAAAATTAAAAAAATTTCTCAATCTATTTCACAAATTGATGCAAATAACAGTATCGGCTTTGTTGCTGCTGATATTGGAATAAATCAAGCAATTAAAAATGCAAAAAAAACAGGAATAGGTTTGGTTGGTATTAAAAATAGTGGTCACTATGGTCTTTCTGGTTATTACGCTGAACAGGCTGTTAAGAAAAATTTAATAGTTTTTTGTTTCACAAATGCGCCCCCTGCAATAGCGCCCCATGGAGCAAGAAAAAGTTTATTTGGAACAAATCCAATTTGTTTTGGTACACCAACAACATCGAAAGTTCCTTTTATTTTAGATACATCAGTCTCTATGATTAATAGAGGAAAAATAAGAGTTGCTGCTAAAACTGGAAAAAAAATACCAGAAGGAGTTGCTCTAGATAAGTTTGGTAAACCAACCACAGATGCAAAGAAAGCATTAGCAGGTGTTCAATTGCCAATAGCAGGCTTTAGAGGTTCGGGACTTGCGTGGATGGTCGATATATTAAGTGGTGTCTTTACTGGTGGTAATCATGGTGGAAAAGTAAAAGATCCTTTTGACGACTTTTCAGGTCCTCAAAACATTGGTCATTTATTTTTTGTTATAAAACCTAATCTTTTTGTTGGAAATTATAGTCAAAGAATTAAAGAAAATATTAAAAGAATAAAAAGATTACCTAAAATAAAAGGTGTAAAAGAAATTTTATATCCTGGTCAAAGTAAGCAACGAAGATATAAAAAAAATCTTAACAAACAGATTAATATTCCAGCAAATATTGCTGAGGATCTTAAAAAATTAAATGCTTAATAAACATGTCCAAAAATTCCAAAAGCACCAGCAAATAAAGCTTCTTTTCTACCTTCAATGAGAATTTTTTGGGCTATTAGATGTTTTACAATGGCATGAGAGCAAGTAAGCTTTATTTTTTTCATTTTTATAGCTATATTCCTTTTTAAATATTTCACTTAATAAACCATAAAACAATTTTTATGTATAGCAAATTTGGACAATTCATTGATGGCAAATGGCAACAAGCAGAAAAAAAAGAAACTTATGAAGTAATAAATCCTGCTACCGAAGAAATTATTGGAAAAGCATCTAAAGCATCATCTGTGGATGTTCAAAAAGCTTTAAAATCTGCACAGAAGGGATTAGAGGTTTGGAAAAATACTGCTCCTTGGCAAAGATCTTATATTATAAGAAAAATAGCAGACTTAATGAGAGAGAAAAAAGATATTCTTGCTAAATGGCTAACTCTTGAAGTTGGAAAACCACTTTTAGAAGGAGTTGGTGAAGTTGGTGGCGGAGCAGATATATTTGAATGGAATGCTGAAGAAACAAAAAGAATTTATGGACAAACAGTTGAGAGTAGATTTCAAAATACAAGAGTACATGTTTACTATCAGCCTATTGGTGTAGTAGCTGCTCTAGTTCCTTGGAATTTTCCTATAGTTTTAGCTTCAAGAAAAATTTCAACAGCTTTGGCCGCAGGTTGTTCGGTAATTTGTAAACCCGATGTTATCACGCCAGGAGCTGTAATGGAACTTGTAGATATATGTAAAGAGGCAGGTGTACCAGACGGTGTTGTAAATTTATTATCAGGAGATCCCGCTGAGATATCTAATGAATTATTAGAATCAGATATAGTAAAAAAAGTTTCACTTACTGGTTCTACAAGAGTTGGGAAATTAATATTAAAAAAAGCAGCAGACAAAGTTCAAAGAGTTACAATGGAATTAAGTGGCCATTCCCCATTTATAGTTTTCGATGATGTTGATGTTGATAAAGTTGTAGATATGGCAATAACTTCAAAATTTAGAAACAATGGGCAAGTTTGTATTTCTCCAAATAGGTTTTATATACAAGAAAAAACTAAAGAAAAATTTATTAATGCTTTTGTAAATAAAGCAAAAAAACTTAAAATTGGAAATGGTATGGATGAAGGAGTGCAATTAGGTCCTTTAACTACAGAAAAAAGATTATCGGAAATAGAAAATTTAGTTGAAAAAACAAAAAAGGAAGGTGCAAAAGTTGTAATGGGTGGAAAAAGACCTTCAGGTTTTAATAAAGGTTATTTTTATGAACCAACTGTTTTTGATAATGTGCAAGATAATTTTACTATAATGAAGGAAGAGCCTTTTGGACCACTGGTGCCATTTCTTTCTTTTAAATCTTTTGAAGAAGTAATTGAAAGAGCAAACAATAATGATCTAGGTCTATGCAGTTATATTTATACTAATTCAATGGACAAAGCTCACAGAGCATCGGAATTAATTGAAACTGGTACCGTTGCAGTAAATACGCCGGTAGTTGCTATAGCTGAAGCTCCTTTTGGTGGAATTAAGCAAACTGGTTTCGGCAGAGAAGGTGGGTCTATGGCTATAAAAGACTACTTAAATGTAAAATATACGCATCTTGGATTGAAAATTTAGTTCATATGAGAATTAATAAAATAAAAAAAATGATGAAGGAAGGTAAGCCAGTAATTAATGGATGGCTACAAATTCCAAGCACAGTTTCAACTGAAGCAATGGCTCATCAAGGATGGGATTCTTTAACTATAGATATGCAGCATGGTTTAGTTGATTATACAAATGCTCTTCCAATGTTACAAACAATATCAACAACCGAAGTAACACCACTTGCAAGGGTGAATTGGAATGAACCAGGCCAGATAATGAAAATTTTAGATGCTGGATGTTATGGAATAATTTGTCCAATGATTAGTAATAAATCTCAAGCAGAAAAATTTGTTCAAGCTTGCATGTATCCACCCAAAGGTTATCGAAGCTTTGGACCAGTCCGAGGTTTAATTTATGGCGGATCAGATTATGCAAAATATTCAAACGATGAAATGTTAAAATTAGCGATGATAGAAACAAAAGAATCTTTAGAAAAACTTGATGAAATAATGAGTACGCCAGGAGTCGATGGAATTTATATTGGTCCCGCTGATTTAAGTCTAGCAATTGGAGAAGAGCCTGGATTTGATAAATCAGAAAATACTAAAGCCTATAACGAAATCATGAGAATATTGGAACACGCAAAAAAAAATAATATATTTGCAGGAATCCATAATGGAACACCTGAATATTCCTTAAAAATGATTTCGAAAGGTTTTAATTTTGTAACTATAGGATCTGATCAAAGAGCATTAAGTTCAGAGTCTAAAAAAGTTGTTGAAAAAATGAAGGGCGAAACAAATAAAGAAGAGTCCAAAGCTTATTAATCTTTGTATCTATAAATTTTATTAATAAATATTAATTATGAAAAAAATTTTGATTACTGAATTTATGAATCAAAATAGCATTAGATATTTAAAAAAAAAATTTAATGTTGTTTACAATAAAAATTTTTGGAAAAATAAAAAAAAACTGGAAAATATTATTTCTAATTTTGATGCAATAATTGTTAGAAACAAAACACAAGTAAATGAATCATTATTAAAACAAACAAATAATTTAAAATTTATAGGTCGATTAGGTGTTGGCCTTGATAATATAAATACAAAATACTGCAAAAAACGAAGGATCCACGTTCAACCGGCTACAGGTATGAATGCTGACTCTGTTGCAGAATACGTTATTGGTTCTTCTTTATACTTAATTAAAAACATATCTCTCCTACATGACGGAACTACGAATGGATTGTGGCCAAGAACATTATTAAATTCTAGAGAGATTAAAGGAAAAATTTTTGGTTTATTGGGTTTTGGAACCATAGGAAAAAAAGTTTGCAAACTTGCAAAAAATTTTGGTGCGGAAGTTGTATCCTTTGATCCTTATATTAATAAATCTATCCAAAAAAAATTTAATATTAAATTATTAAGTTTTAAAAAGTTAATAAAAATATCAGATATCATTTCTATTCATCTTCCTTTAAATGACAAAACTAAAAATCTAATAAAATACAGTACTTTTACTTTGATGAAAAAAAAACCCATTATCATCAACTCTTCCAGAGGTTCCATTGTTAATGAAAATGATTTGATTAGAGCTTATAAAAAAAAATTAATTAGTGGTTTTGCTCTCGATGTATTTAATCAAGAACCTGTAAGCAAAATTTTTTATAAAAAAATAGATAAATCTATAAATTGCATTATTACTCCTCATATAGCCGGTGTAACTGATGAATCAAACATTAGAGTAAGTGATTTTATAGTTAAAAAATTAATAAAATTTTTTAGATAATTAATTTAACAATTCCTTAATATAAACTATTCTTTTTTGTTTAATTGATTTTTCTGCAGCTTCTCCAATTACAACAGATAACAATCCATCTTTAAAAGAAACTTCAGCTTTTGATTTTTTGTTTATTGCTTTTAAAAAGGCCAAATGTTGATAAAAAGTAGAACCATGATGATGTCCAGCATTAAGAATTTTTTTATCAACTTTTATTAATTCTTTTTTAATTTTATTTCCTTTTCTCATTCCAATTCTAATATATGAAGATGCTTTACCTGACTGACTTGAAGGAACAAACGTTTCAATTTTCCCTTTATCACCTACTGCGGATAGCTCTTCTTGCATGTCTGAATTTTCTGCAAACATACATAAATCTAGAAGACTTCTAACGCCATTCTTAAAGTTAACTATAACAAAACCATTATCTATAATATCAGGTCTTTTATTTTTATATCTTTCTTTAATATGATTGACATCTTGAGCTCCGGTTGCATAAACACTAATAGGTTCGCTCTTTATAATTAAACGCATTAAATCAAAAAAATGACAACATTTTTCTACAAATGTACCTCCTGTATTTTTTGAAAAACGATTCCAATTTTTTACTTTTTTTAAAAATGGAAAACGGTGCTCTCTTATAGTTAACATTTTTAAATTACCAATTGCTTTATTGTGAATATTTTTTATAAATTTATTAACAGGAGGCATATACCTGTATTCCATCGCAGTCCAAATTATTGAGGGATAATTTTTTGCCAGTTTTTTTAATTTTAAACATTCTTTTGTATTTATAGTTAATGGTTTTTCAACAAGAATATGCTTTTTAGTTTTTAAAACATCTTTTAAAATATTTAAATGTGTAAAGTTAGGAGTAGAAATTATATATGCATCAACAATATCTTTTTTTATTAGATCTTTATGATTTTTAAAATATATAAATTTTTTTTTAAATTTTTTTTTAATTATTCTTATTGATTTTTTGTGTATGTCAGATATTGCCACTACTTCTGCATTTTTAATTAATAAAATATTTTGAATATGCTCAAGTCCCATTGTACCAGCTCCTATAATTGCATATCTAATTTTTTTCATATTAATTATTTTTAATCTATTAATAGTCCACTTGGAACTTTATTTGGTTTGCCTAGAGGTCTATTATTTCCACTTTTGCCAGTTAAAGATTTTAAAAATTCAACTAGATAATAAATTTCTTTATCGCTCAACTCTATAGGTTTTATTTCAATGCTTGATAAAATCCTTTCTTGTTCTCTTTTGTCTGAAAAAGTTACAAAATCTATATCCTCTAACCATTTAGCCTTAGGCAGATTTGCAAGCTTAGAGTTCCAAATTTGATACATTCCTTTTGGGTCTAAATGATGTTTAATAATTCCTTCAAGTGTTGGGTATGCTCCATTATGACCATAAGGTGCAGTCAAAGATACATTTCTTAAAGCTGGTGTTTTAAATTTATACATATCATTTAAGTCATCTGTTTCGACCATACGTCCTACGTCACGAGCATATGGATCAAAGCTTCTAGTTCTTCCAGGTCCAAATTGTGGAATTCCTAGCGAGTAAAATTTTTGATTAGTCAACAAAGATCCAGAATGGCATGAACTGCAATTTGCTTTTCCATAAAATAACTCCATTCCTTTCGTTTGATTTGAACTTAAAGCATTTTTGTCCCCATTTAAATAATCGTCAAATGGAGTATCAAATGAAGTCCATTCATGAATTTCAAAGGCAGCAATAGAATTTACAACATGAGCAATCTGAATATCTAATGCGCCATCAACATCATCAAAAGCACTTTTGAATAATTCAACATATTCTGGAATTGCACGAATTCTACTTGTTATGACTGGCCATACAGCATCTATTCTCATGCTATCTTTTCCAACTTTTGAAATTAATCCTATTATTTCATTTTCGCCTGGATTTCCTGCCATTTCAAATTGTCCAGTCATAGGAAATAAAGCTTGAACTGCAACAATATTATCTAAACCTTTTGGAAGAGCTTCTTGTGCCGGTGTATTAAAATTATTACCAAACATATTTGATTGAGTTACTCTACCATCATGCAGCAAAGTAGTAATTTCTTTAAAACCTAAATTCCATAATGCTAGAGAATTTCTTGGAATACGTTTTTTAATTTTATCAACACCTACGCCAGCTGTTCTATTTGGACCTATCCCTATACCACCTTCTCCAATTCCTAGCGAGAGGCCATCTGAGCCTCCAAACTCATGATTATGACATGTTGCACATGCAATATTACGGTTTGCTGATAAAATTTTGTCGTGAAATAAAAATCTACCAAGCTTTGCTTTTTTTATATCTACTTTATGAAAATCATTAATTGATAATGGTTTTGGTAATTCATTTGCATATGTTTTGTTTACTGAAATTAAAAATGGAACTATAAATATTATAATTTTTAAATGATTAAATATATTTTTATAATTTTGTTTATCCCGTCTATAGTTTTTGCAGAAATAGAAAATGCTAGAGATCTTATGGAAGAAGGTAAATTTAAAGAAGCTATGGAAGAACTTCTTCCAGCTGCAAGATCTGGAAATGCTGATGCTGAAGAACTCATCGGTATTATGTACGCAATGGGACTTGGTGTTGAAAGAGATGATGTTAGAGCTTTCGAATGGTACCTTAGATCTTCTATGAAAGGCCATCCTGGTGCTCAATCTGGAGTCGGATGGTATTACGAAATTGGAAGAGGTCTTCCTGCTCCCGATCTTGTTAGAGCTTATACTTGGTATGTATTGTCTGCAATAGGAGGAGATCCTGATGCTGCCATTTCTCAGGAAGAAGTAATTAAGAAAATGACTCCTGAACAAATTGAAAAAGCTCATATTTTAATAAATGATTATAAATCTTGGATTTATCCATTTAGATAATGAGACGAGTTTAAATTTAAACCCGTCTCAAAATTTATTTTAATTTAATTATAAGTCTTTCTTATAATCTGAAGATGCTCTTTTTTCTGCGCTTCTAACTGCTTTTGTCAAAGCATTAAAGATTTCTTTTCCACCTTTAACATTTGATTTAAACCAATCGTACACAGGTGAAGCTGCTTCTTTAAATGCAGCCTTTTGATCTGGAGTAGGAACATATAAATTTCCACCACCAGCTACAAAGTCCTCATATGCTTTAATTGATTTTCTTTTTGGTGAAGCAAAAGTTGCTTGTTGTAATGCATAAAAACCATCTGTAATAACTTTTCTCAGATCTTCAGGCATAGATTGATATTTAGCATTATTCATCCACCAAAGTGCGCCCATGTAAGCATGTCCATCTAAAGTAACATATTTTAGACCTGCATCTGGAAACTTCATGTTCATAATGTCAGTAATTCCATTTTTAGATCCTTCAACAACTCCAGTTTGAAATGAAGTAAATAGTTCTGGCCACGGTATAGGAGTTGGTGATGCACCAAGTGCTCTAACCAATTCTTGCGGTAGATCAGCAACTACTGTTCTAATTTTTAAACCTTTCATGTCTGATGGATTTGCAATTTGTCTTTTTGTGTTTGCAAAATTTCTCCAACCACCAGTATTTCCTATAGTCATTAATCTAATTGAGTCATTCGAGTCTTTTAATGCCATTTTTCTCATTGTTCTTACAAAATCACTCTTTAAAACATCTTCAGCAATTCTATCGTCTGACATTAAGTAAGGTAGATCAAGAACTTGAACATAAGGAAATACTCCTGCTGCTCCTCCTGATGTAGAAATATAAATATCTATACTTCCATCAGATATACCTTGTAAACATTCTGCTCCTTTAGAACATAATTGAGTACCTACAAATAATTCAACTGAAATTTTACCATTTGAAGCTGACTCAACATAGTTTTTAAAAACTATTGAACCGTCATAATCTTCATCTTGATCATTAGAATTCATTGTCATTCTTAGATTGTAATCTGCCGCTAAAGCTGAAAACGAAAATCCTACCAACAATACTAATGAAAAAAATGATTTTACTATTTTATTAAATAACATTTTTCCCTCCTTTGTGATTAAAAAAAAACAATATAACTAATAAATTGAAAAGAGTCTAATTTGATGTAGATCAAAAATTTGATGTAGATCAAAAAATGTTGAAATTATTTAGCAAATCCGGTCAATAAAGGGATGGTCATAGACAAAGCTGGAAAATATGTAATCAAAAAAATAACTAAAACTTCCATTGCTAAAAAAGGTAAAATAGCTTTTGCTATTGTTTCTACTCTTTCACCAGATACTGATGAAGCTACAAATAAAACTAAACCCATTGGAGGTGTAGCCAATCCAACAGTTAAATTAACAGACATTATTATTGCAAAATGCACTGGATGAACACCAAGCTCAACAAAAACAGGTCCTAGAATAGGACCTAAAATTATTATAGCTGGTCCTGCATCAAGAAACATTCCTACTATAAATAAAAGTATGTTAATCAAAAACAATAATATATATGGATTGTTACTTAAACTTAGAACAAACTCTGCAAGATATTCGGGTGCATGAGATAAACTTACTACTGTTTTGAAAGCCATGGCCGCGCCCACTAAAAGCAATACTACTGATGAAACCATAGCAGCTTTAGTAAAAACTTTTGGAATATCTTTCCAATTTAATGTTTTTAAAACAAATAAACCAATAAAAAGAGCATATGTTGCTGCAACAGCAGATGCTTCTGTAGGAGTAAATATTCCTCCTAAAATACCTCCTAAAATTATAACTGGAGTCATTAAAGGAAAAAAAGCTTTTAAAGATGCTTTTCCTCTTTCATTCCATGAAGCTTTAGATGTAACAGGAGGAAAATTATGAAAATTTGCTAAAAATTTAACCATTATCATGAGACTAACTCCAACCAAGATTCCAGGAACAATTCCTGCTAAAAATAATGCAGCAACACTTTCACCCATAACATATGCATAAATAATCATTATTCCTGAAGGAGGAATGATTGGGCCAATAACTGAACTTGCTGCAGTTATAGCTGCTGCAAATTTTTTAGTATAACCTTGTTTTTCCATAGCTGGAATTAACATGGATCCAATTGCTGAAGTATCTGCCACTGCTGAACCCGATAATCCAGCAAATAACATAGAAGTCAAAATATTGACTTGAGCCAAACCTCCTCTTAAATGACCCATCATCGCTTGGCTAAATTCAACAAGTCTTAAAGTAATACCTCCTCTGTTCATTAATTCTCCAGCCAACATAAAAAAGGGTATTGCCATCAAGGGAAAACTATCTATTCCATTATAAATATTTCTATAAAGCATCGCAGCATCTCTGCCTTGATCGTTCAGCCAAAGTAAAATTCCAGGAGCTGCTAAAAGACTAAAAAATACAGGCAACCCTATTAGCAAAAAAAGTAAGAATAAAGGTAAAAACCATATTAACATTTAAGCCTCCAGCTTCTCTCTATCTTTATCTAAAGGTAAATCTGTTTGAGAATTAAATAATGATAAAATATTTCTTAAAACTAATTCAATATTAACTAATATTAATAAAAATATACCAACAGGCAAAGACATATACATCCATGCTAACTTCATAGATTCTGTTTTGCCCCCAATTAGAGAAAATGGAATTTTAATAGATGAAGAACTAAATATCCAACCAGCATTTATATGTTTTAATCCCATTTGAAAACCGATTATCAAAACAGTTAAAGAAACTAATAAAATTAAAAAAATCAAAATATTTGATAAAATTTTTGGCAAAAATCTTTCAATCATATCAATTGACACAAAACCGCCCCAACGATAAGCAGAAGGAGCTATCAAACCTGTCATCCACAGCATAAAGAATCGGGCTACTTCATCTGGCCAAGGTAAAGCATTATTTAAAACATATCTGAAAAAAACCTGAATAATAATAACAATTACCATTATTAAAATGGCAATCCAGGCAAGTTGCCGTCCAATACGAAGAAAAAAAGTATTAATATTCTGTAAAATATTAAAAAATAACATTAATGATTTAATCGTAAAATTCACAACCCAAGTTATTTTAATAATTTTATATTTGCAACTTTTAAGTCAATTCTATAAAAAATATATTAAATTTAAATACCGTGTCATTAAAAAAAAAAATTTTAGTTATTCAACCAGTTCATGATCTAGGAATGGAATTATTAATAAATAACCCAAATTTTGACCATGAAACAACTAATGATATATCAGAGGCAAATCTAAAATCAAAAATTGTGAATTTTGATGGTGTTTCTGTAAGAACAGCAATTTTATCTAAAGATATTATAAATGAAGCTAAAAAATTGAAGATTATTTCAAGACATGGGGTTGGATACGATAATATAGATTTGCCTAAAACAAAAGAAAAAGGAATTCAAATAGCAATAACAGCTAATGCTAATGCAGTAACAGTTGCGGAGCATGTAATGTTTATGCTTTTAAATATATCAAAAAAAAAAGATATGTACGATAAAACTGTAAGATCTGGAAATTTTACAGATAGAAATAAACTTCCTAAAACAATTGAACTCTGTGGTAAAAAAATATTAATTGCAGGTTTTGGTAGAATTGGTCAATCTTTAATAAAAAGGTGTTTGGGCTTTGAAATGCAAGTTTATGTTTTCGATCCATTTGTTGATAAGGAAAAAATCGAAAGCTCTGGTGGAAAAAAAATAGAAAATTTAAATGAGTGTGTAAAAGAAATGGATGCTATTTCTCTTCACGTACCATTAAATAAAAATACTAAAAATTTGATAAATTACAATTTATTAAAAACCATGAAGAAAAATTGTATAATTATTAATGCTGCTAGAGGTGGTATAATTAATGAAATTGATTTGGTGAAAGCACTTAATGAAAACTTAATATTTGGTGCTGGTTTAGATGTTTTTGAATCAGAACATCCTGAAAAAAATAATCCTTTATTAAAGAATGAGAAAGTATTTTTAAGCCCACATACTGCATCTTTCACGGAAGAATGCATGATTAGAATGGGAAAAGAAACTATTCAAAATATTATTGATTTTTTTGATGAAAAATTGGAAAAATCAAAATTAGTTAAATTTTAATTTATGAGAATAAATTTTAAAAATTTTGGATTATTAGAATTGCTTGTTGTTTTGTCGATCATATATGTTGTTGGAATGCTACTATGGACAATGACTACAAGACCTGCCGTTGAAGCGAAAGCTAACTTAGTTAAAGACAATCATAATAAAGTTGTTGAGTTTATAAATAATGAAGTGAACCAATGTGGAAATGAAGAAGATAAATTAACTATCTGGGGTGACCCATGTAATGGTGAATGGATTGCTGAAAAAGTAGTAAATTATATAAACGATAATTTAGAAATTAAAAATCCTTTTTCAGATGAATCAAAAATAAAAACAGATCCTGATCCTAGAATTAAAGCTGAAGGTAAAGCGGGTCAATCAACTGAAATGGGAGTTATTTTTCTTATGTCATCAAATTTTCTTCCTGAGCCCGGATCAGAATGGATTGTTGGAACCTGCTTTAAATCTCCTTGTGTTGCTGCAGGAAATAATGAATTAACTTCTATTTATAGATAATAATTATTTTTCAATTTCTACTTTTAAATTTGATAATGTTTCTGCTAAGTATTTATATCCTTTAATAGCATATTCTAATGGGTTTGCTTTTTGTGGATCTTGTTCAGCTTCAACAACTAACCAGCCTGAGTAGTTTTTTTTCTTTAAAATCTTCTCTGTTTTTACATTCAATAGAATATGGAAATAACTTTCTAGCAGTATGTGATATTAATTTAACGTCGGCTCCATTTTCACTCATCATGGAACAACGGATATCGTCCTTTGTTAGTACAGGATATAACTCAATTATCTTATCCCTGACTATGTTTTGCAGGTACCTGCCTTTAGCTTTTCTTGATTTGTTGTTCACGTATTCTCCTATTGTATAATTTTTTCTTACCAACATATTTTTCCCATATGTCGTCTATTTCTTTTCGTTGTTCTTTTGATAGTCCTTTTTTTAATTTATCACGTACTTGCTTTGTAAATGTATATGGTCGTTCTCGTTTCATCAGTAATTCCTCATAATATTAATTCTACGTTTCATGTCAGCGTTGGGCGAAGTTTCTTCCAACGAGTTTTTGTGGTACTCACTCCACATATTGAACTCACTATCTCCATAAGCAAACTGCATATGGTGATTTCCAAGTTGTCCATCTGTCATTTCAGATAGTTTTTTGTGATGTGTAAGTACAGGCATGGCTCCTTTTGAATTCTTTGGATAATCGTATTGTGGAACTTCTAAATCTTTTAATAAGTATGCTCTAGGTCTGGTTAATTTTTTGTTATAGTTTTTTTCTTCTGACTGCTCATTTTTAAATAAAGATATTTGTCTTGTTATGTTGCCATCCTTCCACGGAATAGATTTTTCTTTTAACCAGTCTCCAACAAGGTCCAGGTTTAAATACATTCCTTTGAATTGAGGATTGTTTCTTAAATATAAATATAATTCTTCTCTAATACACAATCCGCTAAACTGACCGATTGTTGTTTTGGCTTTGTCTATACTTTCAAAAGAATACCAGTTAGCCAGGTTTCTAAATGGCGGAGAGTTAGTGTCTAGTGCCTCATCTAACATCCTTATAGCGTCAGGTCTTGACTCTTGTACCATCTTTAACATGTCATCTGTTATTGGTGCTCTGCTATGAAATATCTTTTCATCTGGTATCTCAACCTGGTTCTTGAAGTGCCATTTGAGGTGCGAGGAGCCGTCACCTTCTATTGCATGTAATATTTTATTTTTTACACCTTCTTTCTCCAGTTTCTTTTCAATTTCTTCAGGGGTTCTTTTAATAAACGTCACGAAATATCTTCTGCTTTCTTTGTTTAGATGTAGGCAACGTTCATCATTAGAAAAGATAAAAAAATTACAGAAGTTGGGGATTGTTATTTGTGGCAATCCTTTTGGTTCAATGACTATTGTTGGGTCTGTAAATAAAGATTTCATTTTATTTGTTATTTCTTTTTTCTCTAATCCAGTGCCGCTAATAAGAACTTCATTTAAAATTAATAGTTGTTTGCCTTCAATGATCGTCATATGCTTTCCTGTCATCTGACTATGTGAGACGTTGATGTCAACATTCTCTGGACCTAACATTGACTGAATGATTTGTGATAGCAGTCCTTTACCTGTACCTTCGGTTTTTGAAACTATAATCGTGGCCCATTGTATCTTACGGCCAGGATTTCTTATTATGTAAGCAATTATTTGTTCAACAATATCCCAGTTAGGAATAGACCACCTGTAATAATCTAAAATATCTTGTACTGCCTTCTTATCTGCCGCAGTAGTTGGTTCTATTGGTTCTATACTAGAACCTTTGTAATTGTTTAAATAAACGCCTGGTTTAACTCCTGGTATTTGTTTTGGTTTAATTTCTATAATACCTGGCGGCAATCCAGCATGTGTTAGGTATGAATGAACTTTCTTTAAGTCTTTATTCTCTAGCAATCTTTTTGACATGTTTTTGTCAACGTGCATGTACCACTCAATCATTTTTCTTGAACTAACAAACTCGTACGTATCTTTTTCAAAGAATTCTAATCTGTCTCTAACATAAACATAGTTATCAATTAAATTTATCTCAACGACATCTGCCTCTCGTTCTTTGTATGTTTTATCTATCTCCTTCCATATTTTTTCATCTGGTAAATATTCATGGGCCGTTGATAGTATTCCTTCTTTAGTGACGCCTGTATGAATAGGTAAGTCTATTGGGTCTGCTACATCCCAGGTATCAGGCAAACCATTTGGTATATCTACTATGCTTATATCTTCTGTAATCTCGTTCTCGATTAATATTTTAGCAATATGGTGCATGGCTTTGTTGCCATCTTTATCGTTATCAGGCCATAAGATTATTTTTTTATCTTTTAGTTTAGTAAAGTTTGTTTGGTGAATTGCATTAGTACCACCGCTCCAGGAACAACATATGTGATCTGTAAAAATATCCTCCGCAGCTTTTGTAGTCTTCTCACCTTCAAAGATAATGACTGCTTTCTTTGTACCTTTTAATTTTTCTTCTCTGAATAATGGTCTATCAGTGTTCCATGATGTTCTGATCCAGGTATCTGTATTTGTATCAAAAGAAAATGGAACAAGGACCTTCTTGGTATTCTTACCCATTTCATATGGTTCATATCGTCTGACATAAAAGCACGTCTCACCATGATAATTTTTATAGTCGTAGTATTCGTTTCCAGTACCTTTCCATTTTGATATTTCCTGTACCCAACCTGGAATAGATTTTTCTTTTGGTGGGATATCAAGAGCATAGTCTTTTGTAGGTTTAGTTTTTTTCTTTTTTACTATTCCTACGTTTTTGTAATTTAATGACATTTAATTTTTCCTTTAAGTATTGTCGCCAGTGTTTAATTTTTCCTGCCTTACGCATTTTCTTCATGTACTCACGCATATAATCTTTTTTGTTCGTCGGCATTAGTACGGTAAATCCTTCTTGGTTTTTAATCGTTTCTTCTTTTTAGAGACGGTGTGTTTATGTTTTTTTCTGATTGATTTAGCTTTAAATAATTCTCTTTCTTTGTCTTCAACATGGTCGTCCAGGAACATGTTGTCCCCTATTTCTTTTCTAGATAGCTTTCCGTTGTAGAGGTCCTTCTTATGTTTCTGTCTTTTGAGAAACTTCTCTTTGTTCTCAACTGCCTGGTCTATATTGTCGTCTAACATCAATGAAGTAAGCATATCCTCCTGCTTTTTATCAATGTTATTGGCCTTTAATTTAGTAAGCAGGGACTTTTGAACTGGTTTTAACTTGTATGAATGTTTAACTTTGCCGCTTTCAAGCAGTGTATGTTTCTGCTCAAAGTCATATTTATTTTGGTTCTCTGGTAAATTTTCTCTATGTTTCTGAATATCTATTCCAAGGTCACCTGCAAATTTTCCTAGCTCTGCCAGGCCATTATAGGCCCTGGTGACTTCGTTTCTTTCTTTTATGTGTTCTTCTATCTGTTTTTCTAGACGAAGTGTGTATCGTTCTATGTGCTTGTAATAAACAATCCACCTTAAATACTCATCTGTTGTGGACCAATTTTTGTCAATAATATTTCCAAGAACTTTATTCTCATCCTCTTTAGCGTTGATAACGCCTTCCTGGATTTTAATTATCGCTTTTAAATCTTTTATTTCTTGGGTCGTTGTTATTTTTTTCATGCAGGTATTCCTTTGTTATGTGTTGCACTGCCTTGGCAGTGGATATTGGGACATTAACGAGTGATTTACTAACCTCTTTAATCTGATTAAATGTCTCCTCTGGTATTGTTATTGACTTAAATTTTTTCATTATGTTGGTCTCATTAGTTTAGTTATTCCTGCAGTACCCCATTGTTTGTCGTATTGCTTTTGCTCACGTTCCAACCTGGCGTCTGCTCTTTCCTTTATGATTTGTTCTATTGGTTTTTGTGGTGCTACATATTTTTTTACTGCAGTTGATGGCAACTCAAATACTGCAGGTTTTGTTTCTTCATATAATTTTTTTATCTGATCAGGATGTTTTCCTATCATTCTCAACTCATCATCCCCCATATTACTCTTACCGTTCCTCTTATAATCATCCATGATTGTTTTTCTCAATTCTCCTCTTTCACGTGGATTTTTCTTTGCACTCTCCATCAATAAATCCCAGGTACTCATTTGTTGTGCCTGGTCTCTATCACTTGGATATGTACTCTTGTCTTCGTTTTTAAATGGTTTAGGTTTTCGTCCCCAGTTTTCGTAATCAACTATTAATGGGTTATCATAATGAGCAGGTTTCTTTACCGTCTCATCTCCAAACTCGTAATTAATTCTTTCAATACGCTCAACCATATTCTCTTGTCGAGGTTTAGGTTTAGGAAGTGGTTTTCTAATATTGTTTAATGCAGAAACCATTGGTCCTGCTTTCTGCTGCACTGGTTTTTTAACAACTGCTTTAGATTCTTTTTTGTCTAGGTATGTATTAGTTGGTTCACCGTTATACTTCATGGTCTCCTCTGTGCTACTTTGTAATCAGATAATAATTTTATTAACCCACCTGATTTTAATTTTTGTCTGCCTACATAATCTCCAAACTTATCGTCACTAGATAATGTTCCTTCTTCTTTTGCTTTTCTAAACTCATCCATCATCTGTAAGACTTCAGGCATTATGTCGTTTATTATTACGTAAGAGGGGTCGCCATAATCACTGGCTATTTGAATATTTTTAGCTTTAACTTCATTGTCTGTTATTCCTTTGAAACCATTACGTTTAAGATAATCAGTGACGCTCTCGTCTTCTTTGACGTCTATTCCATCTATAAAGTTGTCTAATAGGTTCTTATAATCTTCTACACTAGCCATCTTTTTCAGCTTATCTATTAGTGATAAATCACCTTTGCCTTCTAATCTTTTTTCTATTTTCATTTAGTTGCTCCAATAAAATTGTTAAACCATTCTTGGAATTCGACTGGATTAATGACCCAGTATTTTGTTCCAGGTAGTTTGTATATGCCCATTGTTTTGAGATTTTTTTTCTTACCAGTCTTATTGTCGTACAACCAGTTTTTCCAAGTCTTCTCTCTGATCTGAAATAGCTTTAATATTTCATAGTGAGAGTACCAACGATTTTCAAACTCAAAGTTCATATTTTTTTTTCCAGTCGTCAGGACTTTTGAAGTCGACAGTTTTTGAAATAATAACTTTTGCGTTAGCAGTTATCTCGACTGAAGTAGTTTAAATATGATGTTTTTAGTTATTTTACCATTTGCCGTATGGCTACGTGGAAGTTATTTTATATTCTTTTCTTCTCTTGCGGCAGATATGAGAAACGATTTTCGAGGACCGCTAATCATCTTATTATACAACTGGGTTATAGCTTTGTATTTATCTTTAGCAGTACCACCAGTTTTTTTATATAGATCGAATATTGTTTTTCTGTTCATTCTTATTGCAAAATGTATATCAGGTTCTTTTCCTGTAGGAGCGAGCGACAACCTTTTCTTATCACGATACATGCCTTTTTGAACGTTGATCAAGGACCTATGGACTTCACTACAACAATGTACTTGTCTAAATGTTGTTCTATCACCCCAAGTTAATTCCATTAACTCTCCAACATCAACCCATGATTTGTTTAATGCTTTTGCATAACCAATTATTCCATCCCATCCATAAAACCAATCAAACTCTTTTCCATCTGCACCTATTGGCATTAATGCAGATTTAATTTTCCATTTTTTTATTTTTTTAGATTTCATAAAATAAATTAACCTGGCGGAAGCGAAGAGATTCGAACTCTTGGATGATCTTACGACCATCGACGAATTAGCAATCCGTTGGTTTAAACCAGCTCACCCACGCTTCCAATTCAGGTTTCAGTTTCTAGTAGTGTAAGGAAATCCTGTCGCTACCAGGTGTAAAGGTTATAACACTTTTCTATTTTTTAACTAGCTTTATTATTTTAGAAAATCTTTCATCTACTTCATTCGACAAATCAGCAGTTTTTGGATTTAGTTTCTTGTTCAAATAATTACTTTCTGCAGACCTAGTATCTGTTCTTCCAGTGACGGTTATTACGTCCCATGTATTTCTAGATTTCTTGCTTTCATTAACTTTATTTTCTCTAGTATTTCTAAACATCCTCATAGCAACTTCACCAGGAGCAAAGCCACAATCACGTTTAATTGTGTCCCACAACTCTCTACAATCTTTTAATCTAGCTTTATCTGAATTGTTTTCATTACCAGTACGCAAGAATTGTTTATCTCTAACTCTAGGTGAAGGAAAACACCAATCAATAAACATGGACCAATGAAACTGCTCTCGTTGTAGAGCAAGATCATTCAATATATCTCTTATCGTTGGTGTAATAAAAAATTTATCGGGCTTTTTAGTTTTATTTATAAATGCTGGAATAGTCACTACTCCATATGTTGTGACTTGATTACCTTCTTCTGTTGTATGTGTTTGTTCTTTCCATTCGATATTACTCCACTTTAGTTGTAGCAAAGTTTCACGTCTACGGCCGCTTATCATAAGAAGTTTAATGATCTGTGTTTGAAACGGAAACTGATCTCTAAATTTACCACAAGAAATATATATTCTATGCAACTCATCATCTGTGAATTCTTTTGTATCGAATTTAGAAAACTTACTATTAGTTGGCTTTTCAATTTTTATTTCGCTTACAGGGTTGGTAGGTATTTTTTTACCCAACATAGATTTCTGCAAAGCGTGGGCCCAAATATAACTAAAACATTCTCTGATTTGTTTTTTTGTACCTGGCGATTGTGTAAGTGTATTTAGATAATGTCTTACATCATGGTCTGACAAATCTCTTAAAACTTTGTGTCCAATAGGTGTATCGAATACTGACTTACCCCATCCAATATTCTCGTATTCTTTTGGTGGATGTTTTTTCCAAAACTCCTCCCAAGATTTTACACCTTGTTTTATTTCACCATTATATTTGTATGTGTATCTGAATTCTATCTTGCCCTGTCTGTTATCCTGTGCAACGTATTCAAGAGCATTTATTCTGTCATCATAACCCATCATATATCTAGCAACCTCTCTGATAGTTGTTCTGTTTAATGTTTCAGAAGGTCGTAGAATTTGTGGACAATTACTTTCAAAGAAACTCTTTATAGCGTCGTTGAACGTGGCTAGTTGTATCTCACCTAATTGTTTATCGTACTTCTTTCTTTTCTTTAGGTCTTCACCAACTTTGATATCCTGCGTCCAGGTTAGGTCTGTTGCATTACCGTACTCTGTTCTTAAATCTGCAATCCTTTTCTCAATATGTTTAACATTGAATTCTTTTTTATCGTAATAACCTATAACGAACCTTTTACTTTTATCCTTTAACCAATAATCAAGGACCAACTTCTTTCGTTTAGTCTTCCTCTTATGGAATAATACTAGGCCCTGACAGGTACGTCCTTTGCAGTCAGGAAAAAAATATCTTATCTGTTCGTGGGTGTGGTTGAACTCATCAATAAAGTTAGTCTCTAGTTTATCAATTACACTATCTCTTAAACTTAAAGGTCTCGCCAATTTCATTCTCAATCCTTTCGATTTGTTGTTTTAATGTTTTAAGTTTGTTCATCATAATTAGATGGTCCGCAGTGTGAATTTGTCTCAATAAACTATCCTGTCGAGACTGGCGGTCAAGACTACCTGGTCGAGTTATAATCGAGAATTTTTTCATGCGTTATCCTTTCTAAATATAACCTTCGAGTCATAGAAACAATATCTAGCGGACTAAAAGCGATACAAAGGAATTAAAGGACCTCAAAAGAATTAGGAATTAAAGGCGTTAGCAACCAACTGATTTCAACCACTCATCCAACTCTCCATGTCAAATGGTTTATATTCATTATATTGAATATTCAAGTGTATTGCAGTAATTTTTAAAAAATGAAAAATAAATATTCTATTTTTTCTTTAATAAAAAACTCTTTCAGCTATCACGAAAATTGGCAGAAAGCATGGAGGGACCCTGAACCAAAAAAATCATATGATGTAATAATAGTTGGAGGTGGAGGTCATGGTTTAGCAACAGCTTACTACCTTGCTAAGGAACATAATTTGAAAAATATAGCAGTTGTTGAAAAAGGATGTATTGGTGGAGGAAATACCGGAAGAAATACCACCATTATTAGGTCAAATTATTTGTGGGATGCTAGTACTGGACTTTACGACCATGCTTTAAAAATTTGGGAAAACTTATCACAGGAATTAAATTTTAACGTCATGTTTAGTCAAAGAGGTGTTATGAATTTAGCTCACAATCAACATGATGTAAGAGAATTAAAAAGAAGAACTCATGCTAATAGATTAAATGGTATAGATTGTGAATGGTTAGAAACAAAACAAGTTAAAGAATTTTGCCCTATTATTAATTGCTCACCAAATATTCGTTATCCAGTAATGGGTAGTACATTGCAAAAAAGAGCTGGAACAGCCAGACACGATGCTGTTGCCTGGGGTTATGCTCGGGGTGCTGATTCAATGGGTGTTGATATTATTCAAAATTGTGAAGTAAAAGGAATTAAAAGAAATGAAGATGTTGTCAAAGGTTTAGAAACAACTAAAGGATTTATTAAAACTTCAAAAATAGGCGTTGTAGCAGCTGGACACTCAAGTGTTATTGCAAATATGGCTGGTTTAAAACTTCCTCTTGAAAGCAAACCATTGCAGGCTTTGGTATCTGAACCAATCAAACCAGTAATTGATACAGTTGTTATGTCTAATGCCGTTCATGCCTACGTAAGTCAATCCGATAAAGGTGAACTTGTTATAGGAGCTGGAACAGACTCTCATGTTTCTTACACTCAAAAAGGCACTCATGAAATTATTGAGGATACACTTAAAGCAATTTTAGAACTTTACCCAATTTTTAGTAGGCTTAGAATGCTCAGGCAATGGGGAGGCGTTGTTGACATTTGTCCGGATGCAAGTCCAATAATTAGCAAATCTTCCATAAAAGGACTTTATTTTAACTGTGGTTGGGGAACTGGAGGTTTCAAAGCTACACCTGGATCAGGTCATTTATTTGCACACACAATAGCAAAAGATGAACCACACGTTCTAAATGCAGCGTTTAATATAAATAGATTTGTTAGTGGCGATCTTGTTGATGAACATGGTGCTGCAGCAGTAGCTCATTAGTATGTTTATAATTAGATGCCCTTATTGCGGTGAAAGAGATCATAGCGAATTTAGCTATGGTGGTGAAGCTCATATAATTAGACCTAAACAACCAACAGATTTGAGTGACCTCCAATGGGCAGAATACCTATTTATAAGAAAAAACATAAAAGGTATTCAGTATGAAAGATGGAATCATGCACATGGATGTAGACGTTGGTTTAATATGGCTAGAGATACATCAAATGATAAAATTAAATTTGTATATAAAATGGGAGAAAAACCAACAAAATAATGTCAAACAAATTTAGATTATCATCTGGTGGGCAAATAAATAAAGATGAAAAAATTTCTTTTAAATTTAATGGTAAAATTTTTTTTGGACTCAAAGGAGATACCTTAGCTTCAGCACTACTAGCAAATGGAATTCATTTGATTGCTAGAAGTTTTAAATATCATAGACCAAGAGGCATACTAACTTCTGGTGCTGAAGAACCAAATGCCCTTGTTCAAGTTATTAAGGATAAAGCAAGTATCGACCCTAATACAAGAGCAACACAAGTTGAGATATTTGAAGGGTTAAATGCCGAAAGTCAAAATTGTTGGCCAAATGTAAATTTTGATGTAGGAGTAATTAATAATATTTTCTCCCCTATTATTCCTGCTGGTTTTTATTACAAAACTTTTATGTGGCCTGCAAAACTTTGGAAGAACTACGAAGGCTTTATAAGAAGATTTGCTGGGTTGGGTAAATCTCCTACAGAAAATGATCCTGATATTTATGATCACAAATATTATCACTGTGAAGTCTTAATTATAGGTTCTGGACCTGCAGGATTAGCCGCGGCAAAAATTGCTGTAAAAACAGGGAAAAAAATTCTTTTAGTTGATGAAAAACCTCATTTTGGTGGAAATCTTACTTTTGCTGAGGAAGAATTAACTAAAATAAATGAACTTATACCCTTGGAATGGATAAATAAAACTTGCACTGAATTACAAAATTACAAGAACATTAAGATTCTAAATAGAACAAGTGTAGCTGCTTATCATAATTATAATTATTTAATTATGATGCAAAATTTATCCGATCATTTAAGCGAAAAAGAAAGAAAGG
>MPLY02151112.1_pt1 | contig 21656 bp, 19 predicted proteins | sample 1617301 | NCBI WGS metagenome assembly MPLY02 (sample SAMN05944805, study PRJNA350692) | marine metagenome | biome: marine; feature: ODZ; material: water; isolation source: 140 m water sample filtered on 0.2 um supor filter | place: Pacific Ocean | collected 2012-04-08 | depth 140m m
CCCTGCCAATCAAGTTTAAACCAACCCCGAACCGGAGGGGTGGCAGAGTGGTCGAATGCGGCGGTCTTGAAAACCGTTGAAGCGCAAGCTTCCGGGGGTTCGAATCCCTCCCCCTCCGCCAAGTTCCGGGAGAGCTGACAAAAAGAAAGTTCGCTAATGGACGATAAAAATTCTGATCCCGAATCCGTCATTGAAAGACTAGTGAACTGGCTGGGTGAGCACGTCCCGCTGCCGTTAAGCTGGATCATCGGGGGCGTTGTTCTCCTGGTCGTCCTGGTGGTCGCCAAGAAGCTTGGCTGGCTCGATCGCATCCGTGTTTTCTTTTTACAGACCAGGGAGGAATTATTGAAGTGCTCCTGGCCGAATCGCGAGGAACTCCGTGGCTCCACCTGGATGGTGCTTGTGGCGGTGGCGTTGCTGGGTACGTTCACGTTTCTGGCAGATTTGCTCCTGGGGGGCTTCATGATTCAGGAGGTCCTCCTGAAATGGCTTGGCGGCGCCGGGGCCACAGGTTGAGTTGATCCGTTATGGCGCACGAGTGGTTCATCATTCATACCTTGTCGGGGCAGGAACAAAAGGTGCTCGACAGCATCAACAAGCGCGTTGATGTGGAGGAGGTGGGTGAGTACATCAACGAGGTGTTCGTGGCCAAGGAGAAGGTGGTGGATGTGCGCGGCGGCGAGAAGAAGGTGTCCACGAAAAAGCTTTTCCCGGGCTATGTGTTCATCCATGTCCGACTTCGTGATGAGGATCACAAGGTCATCTCCGAGCCGATGAACTTCATCAAGGACACGCCGGGGGCGATCGGATTTGTTGGGGGCGACCGGCCGGAACCGACCCCGGATGCCGAAATCGAGGACATCAAGAGCCGGATCGCCGACTCGGAGGATCTGGAGCGGCCCAAGGTGGAGTTTGAAGTTAGCGAAACTGTGAAAATAAACCACGGTGCGTTTGAGGGGAACAACGGCATCGTGGAGGAGATTGATCCCGAAAAGGGACGGCTCAAGGTGACCGTCAATATTTTCGGCCGCAACACACCGGTGGATGTCGAGTATTGGGAGGTCGACAAGGGCTAGGCGCAGAGCGCTTGGCCAAGCGGCAAGTTTTACAGATAGAAAAACAGAACAATGGCAAAGAAAATTTCAGGCTACATCAAGTTGCAGATCCCTGCAGGCCAGGCGAACCCCGCCCCGCCGGTCGGCCCCGCGCTTGGCCAGCAGGGCGTGAACATCATGGAGTTCTGCAAGCAATACAACGCGGCGACGAAGGACAAGGCCGGCCTGATCATCCCGGTGGTGATCACTGTCTACAAGGACAAGTCCTTCAGTTTCATCACCAAGTCGCCCCCGGCGGCGGTGCTGCTGAAAAAGGCGGCGGGAATTGCCTCCGGCTCGGGTGAGCCAAACCAGACCAAGGTTGGCAAGGTGACCAAGGCCCAGCTGCTTGAGATCGTCGAGGCCAAGAAGGAGGATTTGAATGCCCGCGATCCGGAGATGGCGGTCAACATGATTGCCGGCACCGCCCGGTCAATGGGGCTCGAGGTCGTGAATTAACCCCAACAGCGGGAGGGCCTCGCGGCCCGGTTGCACCGCGCCAAAAAAGATGCCTAAAAAACAAAGCAAGCGATACAGGAAAGCGTTGGAACTGGTGGAGGCCGGCAAGCGATACTCTGTTGCCGAGGCGGCCGAGTTGGTCGGAAAATTTCCCAAGGCTAAGTTTGACGAGTCGGTTGAGCTGGCCTTCAAGATGACCATCGACCCGCGCAAGACGGATCAGATGATCCGCGGCACCGTGCGACTGCCCCACGGCAGCGGCAAGGAGGTCAAAGTGCTGGTGTTTGCCAAGGAAGTCAGCGCGTTGGAGGCCGCCAAGAAGGCCGGGGCCGAATACGTCGGCTTTGAGGAATACATCGAGAAAGTGACCAGCGGCTGGACCGGTTTCGACGTGGCCATCGCCACGCCGGAGGCCATGGGCGAAGTGCGCAAACTGGGCCGGGTTCTCGGGCCTCGCGGCCTGATGCCCAACCCCAAGACCGGCACGGTGACAGATGACACCGCCAAGGCAGTTCAGGAGGTCAAGGCCGGCCGGGTTGAGTACAAGCTCGACAAGGGAGCTAATATTCAGGTCCTGGCCGGAAAAAGCTCCTTCAAGCCGGAACAGATTGTGGAGAACGCACAAACCATAATCGACGCGATCATCAAGGCCAAGCCGTCTGCGGCGAAGGGCCGTTACATCGAAAACTGCGTGCTTTCCTCAACCATGAGCCCGGGGATTCCCTTGGATTTGCGTGAAGCCCTGAAGGCCGCCTGACCCGGAAACGAAAGGAAAACCGATGCGCGAAGAAAAGAAGCTAATCACAAAAGAATACGTTGAGCGACTGAACGCCAGCCCCTACTTCATCGTGGTGAACTACGAGGGGTTGAAGGTTACTCAGTTTGAGGAATTGCGAAATCGCTTGGCCGATGCCAGTGCGGAGGTGCATGTCTTCAAGAACTCGATATTCAGGACGGCAGCCAAGGAAGCCGGGATTGAAGACCTTGGCCAAGCGCTGACCGGCCAACTGGCGGCGGTCACCGGCGAGGGGGAGATCACCGGCGCCGCAAAAACCCTGAAGAATTTCAGGGCAGAATTTGAAAAGCCGGAGTGGCACTTCGGCTTTATCGACAATGACCGGCTCGACGCGGACCAGATTAAAACGCTGGCCGACCTGCCGTCGCTGGACGGGATGCGGGCCAAGCTCCTGGGCACGCTGCAGGCACCGGCCGGGCAACTGGTGCGTACCCTGGCTGAGCCGGGCGCGAGCCTGGCAAGGATTGTCCGGGCCAAGTTTGACGAAAACAAAGCATGATTGGATTTGAATTTTTTCCGCGCACAAAGCGCTGGAGGATAAACAACAGTAACTCGTCGGTGCGCGGTCCGCGCACTTAAATCACCGGGGCTCCGGGGGCGAAGAAACTAATAAAACAATGGCAGACATAGTAAAAATAGTGGAAGAGTTGAGCGGTTTGACGGTCCTTGAGGCCGCTGAACTGGTCAAGGAACTGGAAGAAAAATGGGGGGTCAGCGCTGCTGCCCCGGTTGCGGTCGCGGCTGCAGGCGGCGGTGAAAGCGCGGATGCCGGCCCGGCTGAGGAGAAAACTGAGTTTGACGTTGTCCTGGTGAGTGACGGCGGCAAGAAAATTCAGGTCATCAAGGCTGTGCGCGCCGTCAAGACCGGTTTGGGCTTGGCCGAGGCGAAGGGCCTGGTTGAAGGCGCCCCGACACCCGTCTTGGAAGGCGTGACCAAGGATGAGGCCGAAGCCGCCAAGGCAAAACTTGAGGAGGCTGGCGCAGCCATCGAGCTCAAGTAACGGCATTTGGACCCGGGGGCGGCAACGCCCCTTGGCCAATGCATTTCCTGCTTTTGGGAATAAATATTTTTTTAAACGGTTTTAAGAACCAACTGTCTATTGAGGGTGAATACGCCCCCCGCAAGGGTGGGGGAGTGTGTTGCCAGTTTTTGTGTGTTCATGGATCCCCCGGTAACCGACCGGCCCCGACAAACCTCGACATAATCGATGCCTAACAAAGCGAACGGCCGCATCAACTTCGGCAAAATCAAGGAAATCATTTCTCCGCCCAACCTGATCGAAATTCAGGTGGACTCGTATCACGAGTTCCTGCAGACGGAGATCAGCCCGGGTAAACGTGAGAACATCGGCTTGGAGGCGGTGTTCAACGAAATCTTCCCCGTTACGAGCTACGACGAGAAAGTCGTGCTCAAGTACTGCCACTACGAGATAGGCGCGCCCAAGATGGACTGGCTCAAGTGCATCGACGAGGGCCAGACCTATGGTGCGCCGCTCCACGTCATCTTCCGGCTCAAGGATCAAAAAGGCACCAAGGAGGAAAAAGTGTTCATGGGCGAGGTGCCGCTCATCACCCCACAGGGCAGCTTTGTCATCAATGGGGCCGAGCGTGTGATCGTGAGCCAATTGCACCGGTCACCGGGTGTAGCCTTCGAGGCCTCCCGCCATCCGAACGGCAAGATGCTGCACTCCTTCCGGATCATCCCGGACCGGGGTTCCTGGTTTGAGGCGCAGTTTGACACCAACGACATGTTGTATGTCTATCTCGACCGGAAGAAGCGCCGCCGCAAATTCCTGATCACCACCTTCCTGCGAGCCATTAATTTCCTCGAGGGGCAGGACACCAGCAGCGATGCATCCCTGCTGAACACTTTTTACAAGATTCAGGAGGTCTCCACCCAGAAGGCATTGAAAATGGATGACCTCGATAACAAGGTGTTGATCACCGACCTCGTGGAGCCGGAGAAGGGTATCGTCGTGGCGCGCGCGTTCGAGCCGCTGTCCAAGGCGGTGGTCAAGCGGGTGAGCGAGCTGGGCGTCAAGAAAATCCAGATCGTGGATGTGACGAGCGACAACGGGCTGATTATTCGCTGCATGGCCAAGGATCCGGCCCACAACGAGGAGGATGCCCTCAAGGAAATCTACAAGCGGTTGCGGCCCGGCGATCCGCCGACTCCTGCCAATGCGCGCGCTCTGGTCAAGCGTTTGTTCTTCGATCCCAAGCGCTACGATCTGGGCCGTGTGGGTCGTTACAAGATCAACCAGAAACTCGACCTCAAGGGGGTGGACGGTTCCCGCACGCTGATGAAGGAGGACCTGGTCGATGCGACCAAGTACTTGCTTCGTCTCAAGCTGGGGGACGGCACCATTGACGATATCGACCACTTGGGCAGCCGCCGCATCCGCACCGTGGGCGAGCTGCTGGCCAACCAGTGCCGGGTCGGCCTGGCCCGCACTGAGCGCTTGGTCAAGGAGCGCATGACGCTCTTCGATCAGGAACTGGACACCATGACCCCGGCCAAGCTGATCAACCCCAAGGCCCTGTCTGCCGTCGTGCGGGACTTCTTTGGCCGGAGCCAGTTGTCGCAGTTCATGGATCAGATCAACCCGCTGGCGGAGCTGACCCATAAGCGCCGCCTATCCGCGCTTGGCCCGGGCGGTTTGTCCCGCGAACGCGCTGGGTTTGAGGTCCGGGATGTTCATCCCTCCCACTACGGCCGCATTTGTCCGGTGGAGACGCCGGAAGGCCCCAACATCGGATTGATCGCCAGCTTGGCCACGTTTGCCCGAGTGAACAATTTTGGTTTTATCGAGAGCCCCTACCGCAAGGTGGTGAAGGGCAGGGTGACCAACAAAGTCGATTACCTGACCGGCGACGTTGAGGAGAAATACTTCATTGCTCAGGCAAACCAGCCGATCGACAGCAATGGCAAATTCACCACTGAACAGGTGGCCTGCCGTTTCCGGGCGGACTTTGTGGATATGCCGCCGGACAAGGTCAATTACATGGACGTGTCTCCCAAGCAACTGGTGTCCGTGGCAGCAAGCCTGATACCTTTCCTGGAGCATGATGATGCTAACCGGGCCTTGATGGGGTCGAACATGCAGCGCCAAGCCGTTCCGTTGTTGACGACCGAGTCGCCGCTCGTCGCCACGGGGATGGAGACCAAGGTGGCACAGGATTCGCACGCGTTGCTCAAATCTGAGGCGGACGGAGTGGTGGCCTCCGTGACTGGGGACGAAATCGTGATCACCAAGACGGGCAAACTTCCCGAGAACCGGCGCAAGATAAAGCATCGTCCGGAGGAAGGGTGCTGGGTGTACACGCTGCGCAAGTATCACCGGTCCAATGCCGGCACCTGTATCAACCAGAAGCCTCTGGTTTCCGTTGGGGACAAGGTCAAGGAGGGTAATGCGATTGCGGATGGCCCCTGCACGAACAGCGGGGAACTGGCCATCGGGAAGAACGTGCTGGTTGCCTACATGCCCTGGAACGGATACAATTTCGAGGACGCAATCTGTATCAGTGAACGCATCGTTAAGGATGATGTTTTCACGTCGATCCACATCGGCGAGTACGAGGTCAACGCCCGCGACACCAAGCTTGGCCCGGAGGAAATCACGCGGGACATACCCAACCTTGGCGAGGAAGCCCTGAACAACCTCGACATGGATGGTGTCATTCGGGTCGGTGCCGAGGTCGGACCGGGAGATATTCTGGTGGGCAAAATAACGCCCAAGAGCGAAACCGAACTGGCCCCGGAAGAACGCCTCCTGAGGGCCATATTTGGGGAGAAGGCCGCCGACGTGAAAGACTCCTCACTGAAAGTGCCATCGGGCGTGTTTGGCAAGGTGATGGGGGTGAAAATCTCCTCCAAGAAGGAAAGCGACAAGGGGCTCAAGTCTGCCGCAAACGAGGCCAAGAAACAGGCCAAGCAGCTTGAGGACGACTACAAGAAGGAACTCAACAGCCTTCACGAGCAGTTGACTGAAAACCTGAGCAACATCCTCCTTGGCGAGAAAATCCCGCTGGACGTTAAGAATTCCGAGACGGGAGATGTCATCATCCCCGCCAATCGAAAAATCACAAAGACACTGCTCCGCCAGCTGTCACAGGTCTATGACCAGATCTCCATCGATCCCTCGCCGATCAAGAACAAGATTCTTGAGATTATAGGGGGCTTCACCAAGAAGTTTGACGACCTGAAGGCCAAGCACAAGGAACAGGTAGGGCGCGTGGCTGCCGGTGATGAGATCGACTCGGGTGTGATCAAGTCGGTAAGGGTTTTCATCGCCTCCAAGCGCAAGCTGTCCGTGGGGGACAAGGTGGCGGGGCGCCACGGCAACAAGGGTGTCGTGGCCAAGATCATTCCTGAGGAGGACATGCCGTACCTCGAGGATGGAACCCCGATGGATTTCATCCTCAATCCGTTGGGCGTGCCTTCCCGCATGAATATCGGCCAGGTGTTCGAGACCCATCTCGGCTGGGCGGCAGATAAACTCGGGATCAAGATTGCCACGCCGGTTTTTGATGGCATCAAGGAGGAACGCATCAAGGGGTACTTGGAGGAGGCTGGACTGCCGGCACACGGCAAGGCCCGTCTTTTTGATGGTCAGACCGGAGAGCCGTTCGATCAGGAAACGGTTGTCGGGTACGCCTACATGCTGAAGCTTGGCCATTTGGTGGCGGACAAGATACATGCCCGTGCCGTTGGCCCGTACTCGCTGGTTACCCAGCAGCCTCTTGGAGGCAAGGCCCAGTACGGGGGGCAGCGCTTCGGCGAGATGGAGGTGTGGGCATTGGAGGCCTATGGCGCCTCCTACATGCTGCAGGAACTGCTCACTGTAAAATCAGACGATGTCCAGGGGCGCACCCGGATTTATGAAAGCCTGGTCAAGGGGGACCATGCGCTGGAGGCCGGCGTGCCGGAATCGTTCAATGTTTTGGTCAAGGAAATGCAATCGCTTGGCCTGAATATAACCGTCAGTCACAGCAATCCGGTCGTCCAGGCGAAGAAAGAAAGTGAGCGTCCACGCCTGTTGCTAGGCGAATAAACCGAACAACGTAAACCTTGAAATTTAAAGATGATTAACACAGCAGAATCCTCACGAGAGTTGCTCGGACTCGACACGGTCAACCGCGTGGATCATGTCGCCATCGCGGTGGCTTCCCCGGAGTCTATCCGTTCGTGGTCCAAGGGTGAGGTCAAGAACCCTGAGACCATCAACTACCGGACATTCAAGCCGGAGAAGGGCGGGCTTTTTTGCGAGCGCATTTTCGGCCCAGTCAAGGACTGGGAATGCTCCTGCGGCAAGTACAAGCGCATTAAGCATCGCGGCGTGGTCTGCGACCGTTGCGGTGTTGAGGTGACGCAGGCACGCGTACGGCGCGAACGCATGGGCCACATCGAGTTGTCGGTGCCGGTAACCCACATCTGGTTTTTCAAGTGCATGCCCTCCCGCATCGGCCTGGTGATGGATGTCACCGCACGCAACCTTGAGAGGGTTATTTACTACGAGGATTATCTCGTGGTGGACCCCGGCGACACGCCGCTGGAAAAAAACCAGCTCCTCACGGAAATGGAGTTTCGCGATGCCAAGGAAACCTATGGGCCGGACGCCTTCGATGCCAAGATTGGCGCCCAGGGGGTGCACGACGCCTTGGCCGCCATCGACCTCGAGGTGGGTGTTGACGAACTGCAGTTCGCCATGACCCAGACGCGCAGCAAGCAGATTCGCAAAAAATTGGCCAAGCGTATCAAGGTGTACCAGGGGTTCATCAAGTCCAAGAGCCGCCCGGAGTGGATGGTGCTGACGGTGCTGCCGGTGATTCCGCCGGATTTGCGTCCCTTGGTTCCGCTCGAGGGCGGCCGGTTCGCCACGTCAGACCTGAACGACCTGTATCGCCGTGTCATCAACCGCAACAACCGCCTGAAGAACCTGCTGGCGCTCAAGACCCCGGAGGTCATCATCCGGAACGAGAAACGCATGCTGCAGGAGGCGGTGGACGCGTTGTTTGACAACGGCCGGCACGGCCGTGCCGTGACTGGTGCCGGCAACCGCGCGCTCAAGTCATTGAGCGACATGCTCAAGGGTAAGAGCGGGCGTTTTCGTCAAAACCTGCTCGGCAAGCGTGTGGACTATTCCGGCCGCTCGGTGATCGTGATCGGCCCGGAACTGAAACTGCACCAGTGCGGTCTTCCAAAGAAGATGGCGCTGGTGTTGTTCGAGCCGTTTATCATCCGTCGGCTCAAGGATCTCGGCTACGTGCACACCGTTCGTTCTGCCAAGAAATTGATCGACCGCAAGACACCCGAGGTTTGGGACGTGCTCGAGGAGGTGACCAAGGATCATCCGGTTCTGTTGAATCGCGCGCCAACCCTTCACCGCCTTTCCATCCAGGCATTTGAGCCGACTTTGATCGAGGGTGAGGCCATTCGTCTCCACCCCCTGACGTGCAGTGCCTACAACGCGGACTTTGACGGCGACCAGATGGCGGTGCACGTGCCGTTGTCAGTCGAGGCCCAGTTGGAGGCCCGCTACCTGATGATGGCGACCAGCAACATCTTTTCGCCCTCCAGCGGCAAGCCGATCATCACCCCGTCCCAGGATATTGCGCTTGGCTGTTATTACATCACGGCCAAGCCGCGCGACGTGGTGCGCAAGAAACAACAAGCAATTCGGCTGTTCGGATCCAAGGCGGAGGTTTTATTCGCGCACCACGATGGCGAGTTGAAGATTCACGATGTGGTGCGCTTGGCCAACCCCGACCTCGAGAAGGACACCCCATATGGGGATCGGGAAAACAATGTCATCGAGACCACGGTCGGCCGGGTTGTTTTCAGTGAGATTTGGCCCGAAGAGATCGGGTTTCCGAACATCATTGTAGACAAGGGCGCTCTTGGGGACATCATCTGGAATTGCTACCGCATTTGCGGCCAGAATGAAACCGTTCGCGTGCTGGATGAACTCAAGCAGCTTGGTTTTGCCGCGGCAACCAAGTCCGGAATCTCAATGGGCATGCACGACATGATCATCCCCAAGGAAAAGGCCAAGGAGATCGAAAAGGCCGAGAAACTGATTGTCGATGTGGATAAGCAGTACCGCCGGGGTGTCATCACACCTGGGGAGCGCTACAACAAGATTATCGATATCTGGACCCACTGCACCGACCAGATCGCAGACGTAATGCTGAAGGTGCTCGATGACAACCATGGTAGTGACGAGTTCAACCCGGTCTGGTTGATGGTTGACTCGGGTGCCCGCGGCAACCGCCAGCAGGTTCGCCAGTTGTCCGGGTTGCGCGGTCTCATGGCCAAGCCGTCGGGGGATATTATCGAAAAACCTATCCTGGCCAATTTCCGTGAGGGTTTGACCGTGTTGGATTATTTCATCTCGACACACGGCGCCAGAAAGGGCTTGGCCGACACCGCATTAAAAACGGCCGACTCAGGCTACCTAACCCGGAAACTGGTGGACGTGTCACAGGATATCGTCATCAGGGAACTGGATTGCGGAACCACCAATGGAATCTGGCGCCAGGCCATTTACGAGGGCGAGGACGAGGTCGTCCAACTCAAAGACCGCTTGGTTGGCCGGACAGCCGCTGAGGATATCCTCAACCCGGTCAACCCGGACGAGTACCTCTGTGAATCCGGGCAAGTCATCGACGAGGCCCACGCCAGCACAATTGACGACGCCGGTGTTGACCAGGTCAAGATCCGCTCCGTGCTGACGTGTGAATCCAAGCGCGGTGTCTGTCAAAAATGTTACGGCATCAACCTTGGCACCGGTCTCATGGCTGAATTGGGAGAGGCGGTTGGCATCATTGCAGCCCAATCCATTGGTGAACCAGGCACCCAGTTGACGATGCGTACCTTCCACATCGGGGGAACCGCCTCGGCCGTGTTCAAGCAGCCCCAGATCGAGGCGAGCAGTGAGGGCATTGTGAAGTTTCAGGATATTCGCAAGGTGGAGTTGGAGGGGGGAAACAGCATCGTCCTCAACAAGAATGGGATGGTACTGATTATGGACGAGAAGGACGGCCGCGAACTGGAAAGCTACAATGTAGTCATCGGTTCGATCATTGCCGTTCCCGAGGGCAAGAAGGTCAAGAAAGGGCAGGTGTTCATTCAGTGGGATCCCTACAATGCCCCGATTATCACCGAGAAACCGGGCCGAATCAAGTTCCACGATATTATCGACGGGGTGACGATGAAGCACGAGGACGACGAGGCCACTGGCCAAAAATCACTGGTCATCATTGATTACAAGGAGGATTTGCATCCGCAGGTGATTGTTGAGAACAGCAAGGGCGAGGCCATTGCCAATTATCAAATTCCCTCCGGAGCCCACGTTGTCGTCGAAGAGGGCGATACCATTGTTGCCGGAAGTCTGATCGCAAAGACTCCTCGCCAGGCTGCCAAGACAAGGGATATTACAGGTGGTCTTCCACGGGTCGCCGAGTTGTTTGAAGCGCGCATCCCGAAGGACGGGTCGGAGATCTCCAAAATCGATGGCATCGTGGATTTCGGTCCCACTGTTCGGGGCAAGCGATCGATCATCATTCGCGATGTGGAATCCGGGGAGGAGGAAGAGCACCTCATCCCGATCGGCAAGCATGTCATTGTTTTTAAGGGTGACATGCTGAAGAAGGGCCAGCAGTTGACCGAGGGTCCTGTCAATCCACACGAGATACTTGAAGTTTGCGGCCCGCAGGCGCTGCAGGATCACTTGGTCAACGAGGTTCAGGAGGTGTACAGGCTTCAGGGCGTGACAATCAACGACAAGCATATTGAGACCATCTCCCGGCAGATGTTGCGCAAAGTCCGCATCACTGAACCGGGCGACACCACCTTCCTTTGGGGGGAACAGGTGGAGAAACTCACCTTCGAGACGGAGAACGAGAAGATCGAGAAAATGGGGGGCCAGCCAGCGGAGGGTCAGCCCGTGTTGCTGGGCATCACCAAGGCATCGATTGAGACAGAGAGCTTTCTGAGCGCGGCCTCCTTCCAGGACACCACCCGTGTGCTGACTGATGCGGCCACGCTCGGCAAGGTGGATACGCTTCGAGGTTTCAAGGAAAACGTCATCATGGGGCACATCGTTCCAGGGGGGACGGGTACCGAGTTGCATCGCAACGTTCGACTGAAACCGATGACTGAGGAAATTGCCGAGACCCCGAGCGAGGAAGAGGAGCAGGAGGAGCCCATTTTCGACAACCCGCTGCTTGGGTAAGCTGGGCGGCCAAATAAGTCTGGAAAATGTTCAAGAAACCTGTTGCATCAGAATTGGTTTTTGATACGCTCCGCGCCCCTTTTAAAGGGATGGGCGCCTGAAAAGCACCTCTCCAGCGTTTTTTTTGAATGCCGACGATTAATCAACTGGTCCGAAAAGGTCGGGTAAAGGTGAAGTCCAAGACCACCTCCCCGGCGCTAGAGAACTGTCCGTTCAAACGGGGGGTGTGCCTGCAGGTGTACACCCGGACCCCTAAGAAACCGAACTCGGCCATGCGGAAGGTGGCCAAGGTGCGCCTGACCAACGGGTACGAGGTGATTGCCTACATTCCGGACGAGGGCCACACGCTGCAGGAGCATTCCATCGTCCTGATCCGGGGCGGCCGGGTGAAGGATCTTCCGGGTGTGCGCTACCATGTGGTGCGAGGTGCCCTGGACGCCACCGGGGTCGAGAAGCGCCGCCGCAGCCGCTCCAAGTATGGGGTCAAGCGCCCCAAGGCGGCCAAGAAATAATTTCAGGGGGGATATTAACCAGCCATGGCACGCCGTCGAAGAGCAGAAAAACGTGAAGTCGAGCCGGACTCCCGCTACGGGAGCAGGTTAGTCACCCTACTTGTGAATTTCACCATGCGGCAGGGAAAGAAAAGCGTGGCCGAGAAAATCATTTACGGCGCGTTCGACAAGCTGGCTGCGGAAAAGCAGGGCAGCGACCCCCTGGAAATTTTGGAGCGTGCCGTTGGCAACGCCCGGCCCCGGCTTGAGGTCAAGTCGCGGCGTGTCGGCGGGGCGACCTACCAGATCCCGCTCGAGATCAGCGGCAGCCGGCAGACGGCTCTGGCGCTGCGCTGGATGGTGAGTTTTTCACAGGCCCGCAAGGGAGTGCCCATGAAGGATGCCCTGGCCACAGAAATCCGGGATGCAAGCGAAGGCCAGGGAAGCTGCATCCGTAAGCGGGACGAGATGCACAAGATGGCTCAGGCAAATAAGGCCTTCGCGCACTTCCGTTGGTAGAAAGAAAGAGTCGGCTTGGCCAAGCGCTTGGCCAAGTTGTCGGCGTCCGACGGTTTATACGCGGATGAGACGCTCTCTGAAATAGCTTGGTTTTTTAGATGGTTTTATTTGTTACAAAGTAAATGACAGCCACATTGGAACAGGACACGAACATCAACTCGCCTGACCGGGAGTATTCGCTCCAGCGGACTCGGAACATTGGTATCGCTGCCCACATCGATGCCGGCAAGACCACGACCACGGAGCGGATCCTCTACTACACCGGTTTCATGCACAAGATCGGCGAGGTTCACGACGGGAACACAATCACGGACTGGATGGAGCAGGAGCGCGAACGCGGGATCACCATCACCTCCGCCGCCACCACCTGTTTCTGGAAACAGCAGGATGAGGGCTTGGCCAAGCTATTCACGGGGATCGACCATCGCATCAACATCATCGACACCCCCGGCCACGTGGACTTCACCGCGGAGGTGGAACGCTCGATGCGCGTACTTGACGGTGCGGTGGCTGTTTTCTGTGGTGTGGCCGGCGTGCAGCCCCAGTCCGAGACCGTCTGGCGGCAGGCCACCAAGTACAACGTCCCCCGGATCGCGTTCATCAACAAGATGGATCGCACCGGTGCCGACTTCAACAAGGCCCTCAACGACCTGCGAACCAAGCTCGGTGCCGAGGCGCACCCGGTTGGCATTCCCATCGGTGCGGAGGACAAGCTCTCGGGCGTCATCGACGTCGTGAACCAGAAAGCCATTGTTTACGATCCGTCCGATGAGACCGGCGTCAAGTACGACATCAAGGATATCCCGGAAGACCTCAAAGTCGACGCCGGGATGGCCTTGGAGCAACTCATCGACGCAGTGTCAAACCTCGACGATCAAGTGGCAGAGATGGTGCTGGAGGACAGTGAAATCGCTCCCGAAACACTCAAGAAGGCCATCCACCGCCTGACGTGCGAGTTGAAATTTGTTCCGGTCCTGGGTGGCTCCGCGTTTAAGAACAAGGGCGTGCAACCGCTCATGGACGCGGTAGTGGACTACTTGCCTTCACCGGTCGAGGTGCCCGCCGCAACGGCCGTCGAGGCGGATGACGAAACCACGGAAGTCGTCGTGGAGCCGGATGACAGTGGCAATTTCTGTTCGCTTGCCTTTAAGCTCTGGACCGATCCGTTCGTGGGCAAGCTGGTGTTTATCCGCGTTTACTCCGGCCAACTCAAGAAGGGTGACACCATCTACAATCCGCGCACACGCAAACGCGACCGCGTCAGCCGCCTGATCATGCTCCAGGCAGACAAGCGCACCGATGTGAATGCCGTTTACTCCGGTGACATCGCTGCGATCGTGGGGCTGCGCAACGTTACCACCGGCGACACGCTCTGCGACAAGGTACTCGACGTGATGCTCGAGCCGCCGACCTTCCCCGAACCGGTCATCTCGATGGCGGTCGAGCCCAACTCCAGCGCCGATCGCGACAAGATGTCCGAGGCATTGCAGCGCCTGGCTGAGGAGGATCCGACGTTCCGTGTCTTCACCAACGACGAAACCGGCCAGTTGATCATCGCCGGCATGGGCGAACTGCATCTGGACATTATCCGGGACCGGTTGATGCGCGAGTTCAAGGTGGAGGCCACCGTCGGGGCACCGCAGATTTCCTACCGTGAAGCCATCACGGCGCCCGCCGAGGGCGAGGGCAAGTTCATCCGCCAGTCCGGCGGACGCGGTCAGTACGGCCATGCCATTGTCAACATTGAGCCCAACAAGCGCGGCAAGGGCGTCGAGATCGAGAACAAGATCGTCGGCGGGGTCATCCCGAAGGAGTACCACTCCGCGGTGGATGCCGGCATCCGGGAAGCGATCTCTGGTGGCGTGCTGGCCGGCTACCCCCTGGTCGATGTCAGGGTGGAGGTGGTCGACGGCTCGTACCACGAAGTCGATTCGAACGAACTGGCGTTCAAGATGGCCGGCATCTTCGCCTTCAAGGAAGCCTGCAAGAAGGCCAAGCTAATCCTGCTCGAGCCGGTCATGAAGGTCGAGGTGGTCACGCCCGATGAATATCAGGGCGACGTCATGGGCGACCTGAACCGGCGCCGCGGCAAAATCCTCGGCATGGAGACCGACGCCAAGCAGCTTTGCACCGTGACAAGCGAAGTGCCGCTGGCTGAGATGTTTGGCTACGCGACGGCGGTTCGGTCATTGTCGAGAGGCCGCGCCTCCTACTCCATGGAGCCATTTAGTTTTGAACAAGTGCCGGGCAGCATTGCCGAGGAAATCGTCAGCGGCAGCAGCAAGAAACCGGCGCGCACTTAAGGTACACAGTCATGCAAAAAAACCGCATCAGAATTCGTCTCAAGGCTTATGATCACAGGGTGATCGACCAGTCGGCCGGTGACATCGTCGAGACGGTCAAGCGCACTGGCGCGCTGGTCGCCGGCCCCATCCCATTGCCGACCCGCATCGAGCGATTTACCGTGGGCCGTTCCCCGCACGTCGACAAAAAGGCGCACGAGACGTTCGAGCAGCGCACCCACAAGCGGTTGATTGACATTATGGAACCCACGGCGAAGACCGTGGACGAGTTGAAAAAGTTGAACCTCCCCGCAGGGGTCGACATCACCATCAAGATTTAGGCAGCCATGGTTGGATTACTGGGAAAGAAACTGGGCCAGACACGGGTTTACACCGAGGACGGCAAATCCGTGAGCGTTACCATCGTGCAGGCCGGCCCCAACCAGGTACTGCAGCGCAAGACCGCCGACAAGGATGGTTACGAGGCAGTTCAACTTGGCTTCGAAGGGCAAAAGGAGCACCGGCTGAACTTAGCCAAGCGCGGCCATCTCAAGGCGCACAACGGTGGGGAGAACTACACGCCGCGCTCTCCGGGCCGCACTGTCAAGGGCAAGGACCGCTTGGCCAACCGCAAGGCTTGGGATGCCCGCGCCATCACGCCCGTCCGGCGCATTAGGGAATTTCGCGACTTCTCACTCGATGTGAACCCCGGCGACTCGATTGGGGCCGACGTATTCGAGGCCGGCGACTACGTGGACGTGATTGCCAAGACCAAGGGACGCGGCTTTCAGGGTGTCGTCAAGCGTTGGAACTTTGGCGGCGGCCGGGCCTCGCACGGTTCCGGCGGCTGGAGACGCCGCCCGGGTGCCATTGGCGCCGGTTCAACGCCCGGATTTGTAATCAAGGGCAAGCCGATGCCCGGCCACATGGGGCAGGCCAGTCGCACAGTGCAGAACCTCGAGATTGTCCAGGTGCACGCCGATGACAACCTGCTGCTCGTCAAGGGAGCCATCCCCGGCGCCAACGGCGACTACGTTGTCATTCGTGAGGCCAAGAAAAAGCCAAAAAAAACCAAGTAAAGGCAGCGGAGGATTCAAAGAATGAAAGTAGCAATCAAGGACACCAGCGGCGCTGACCAGGGCGAACTGAAGGCCAAGTTCACACCCGTGGACGACGACAAGGGCCAGCAGGCTGTCCACCAGGCGGTCGTTGCCTACAACGCTGCCCAGCGATCCGGCAATGCTAGCACCAAGACGGTGGCCGAGGTCGCTGGCACCGGTGCGAAGCCGTGGCGCCAGAAAGGCACCGGCCGCGCCCGCGTTGGTTACAGGCGCAACCCCATCTGGCGCGGCGGCGGCGTGGCCCACGGCCCGAAGCCGCGCGTTTACATCAAGAAACTCAACAAGAAGGTTCGCGACCTCGCCGTGCGCAAGGCATTTACCGAGCGTGTCAAGGACGGCCAGGTCGTCATCCTCGACGGTTTGAGTCTCGACAAGCCGGCCACTGCGCAACTGGCCAAGATCCTTAATGCACTGGGCATCGACGCCAGGAAACCGGCCAGTGCCCGGTACAAGAGCGCCGTGTTAATCACAGCCGAGGCCGACAACAATGTTGCGCTGTCCGCCCGCAACATCGAGCGCGTTCGTTCCACCACGAGCGACTCGCTGACCACCTACGAGATCCTCTGGCCCGATGTCCTCGTCTTCAGCAAGGACGGCTACGAGAAGTTTGAACAACGCCTGAACCAGTAAACAGCATGAGTCCATTTGATGTCATCAAGACCGTTCGCCTGACCGAGAAGGTCATGGCTGTTCAGGAGTATAACGATGCCGCCGCCGAGCGTCTGAGCAGGGAAACCCGCCAACAGGTTCACCTCGTTACCGACACGCGTGCGGACAAAAACGACATTCGCCGTGCCGTTGAAATTCTGTTCAAAGTCAAGGTCGACCGTGTGAACACCATGAACGTACACGGTCGTTTGCGCCGCAAGCGCACTCGCCACGAGGGCCGCACGCCGCGCTGGAAGAAAGCCATTGTAACGCTCAAGGCAGGCGACCAAATCACGCTCACCTAGCCCGGGCGCACAAAAGATTTACCCAGCGGGAGCTGTTGCTAGTTCCCGTTTTTTTGTGTCATGCCATGCCAGGCTCTTGGCCAATTTCGCACTGCGTGGCTGTGAATGGCATTGACACAGTACAGGCAGTTCCATAGTAATTGCGGGGTTCCACACCAGGCTGCGCTTGGCGGATTAACGCACATTCATCATGAAAAAAACAATGGCATGCGTGGCGGCCGGGCTGCTCCTCACCGGTGTGGCGACCGGACCATCGGCAATCGCTGCGAAGAAAAAAAACAAGGGTTCCGTGAAAAAGGAAGCATTCGGAAAAACCAAGGACGGCAAAGCAGTCGAAGCCTACACACTGGCCAACAAAAACGGCCTCAAGGCCAGGCTCATCACCTACGGGGCGATGCTTACTGAGATGCATGTGCCGGACAAAGCTGGCAAGCTCGGTGATATTGTCTTGGGGCATGACAAGCTGGAGGATTACCTTGACGGCCACTCCTACTTTGGCGTGACCACCGGCCGCGTGGCCAACCGCATCGCAAAGGGCAGGTTCACCCTCGGTGGCAGTGAATACACGCTGGCTACAAACAATGATCCCAATCATCTGCATGGCGGCATCGAGGGTATCGATAAAAAAATCTGGTCCGCCAGTTTGAACAGGAGCAAGGCCGGCCCGGCGGTTGCCTTCAGCTACACGAGCCCGGACGGCGAGGAGGGTTACCCCGGCACACTTAAGATGAAGGTCACCTACACCTTGACCAACGATGACGAGCTCAAGATCGATTACTTGGCCACCACCGACAAACCGACGCCGGTAAATCTCACCAACCATGCCTATTGGAACCTCACCGGGAAAGGCACGATCCTTGATCATGTCCTTCAACTCAACGCGGATCACTACACGCCGGTGGACGCGACCGGCATCCCGACCGGGGAAATTCTGAAAGTCGACGACGTGATGAGTTTCATCAGACCGACCGCTATCGGCGCGCGCATCGACAAACTCGCCGGTGAGCCAGGCGGCTACGATCATAACTACTGCCTGAACAAGAAAGAATTCGGCAAGTTGAGCTTGGCCGCCCGCGTGGAGGAATCGACCTCGGGGCGCGTACTCGAGATTTTCACCACCGAGCCGGGTATCCAGTTTTATACTGGCAACTTTCTTGACGGCACCGAAGTGGGCAAGGGCGGTTGGAAATACGAGTTCCGAAATGCACTTTGTTTGGAAACGCAGCACTTCCCGGATTCCATCAACCATCCGCAGTTCCCGAACACCGTGCTGCGTCCGAAGCAAAAATACACGCAGACCACCATCCACAAATTCAGCACGAAATAAGTCTGTGCCGCTGATTTGATCGAAACCCCGCTTGGCCAAGCGGGGTTTTTTAGTCTTTCCCCTGTTTCCGGTTGAAGGCGACGACATCCTCGTAGCACACACCGTTGCCGCCGAAGATGTCGAGCGCAGAGCCGATGGTGAGGTGCACCCGCCCCTGGCCAAGCTCCGTCACCCGCCGCAGGTCGTCCATCGATCGCGCGCCGCCGGCGTACGTCGCCGGGATCGGTGAGTGCCCGGCGATCAACTGCACCAGTGCCTCGTCGATCCCCTGGCCAAGTCCCTCGACGTCGACGCCGTGAACGAGAAACTCGGCGCACTGCGTGGCCAAGCCGCCCAGCGTTTCGGCGTTCAGGCGCAGCTCGGTGAAGGTCTGCCAGCGGTCGGTCACGACAAAGTAGTCGTCGCCGCGCCGCCGACAGCTCAGGTCCAGCACGAGCCGCGCCTGGCCCACCGCTTGGCCAAGCCGCTCGAGACGGTCCTCATCGAGTTGACCTTCCTGAAACAACCATGAGGTGACGATGACATGCGATGCCCCGGCGTCGATCCACTCGGCAGCATTGTCTGCCGTGACGCCGCCGCCGATTTGTAGCCCACCCGGCCAGGCAGCGAGCACCTCGCGGGCAGCATCATCGTTGCCTTGGCCAAGCTTGATCACGTGGCCGCCTCGAAGGTTGTCGCGCCGGTACAGCTCTGCATACCAGGCTGGCGGTTTTTCAGAGACGAAGTTGGTTTGGAGGGCATCCGGCCGGTCATCGTCGATGGAGCCCCCGACGATCTGTTTCACCCTGCCTTCATGCAGGTCGATGCATGGCCTAAACACGGGCACAGTCTATGGCCGAGCGCGGGGAGGGTCGAGTTTTCGCCGGCCAAGCCCGGGTGACTACTATTGGTTGTCCCGGGCTTTTGTGGTGATCTCGATCACGTTGGATGGCTTGGAGCCGGTCATGCCGCGTGGAGACTGAAACGCCGCATAGACGCGGTATTGATACGTCTGCCCGGGAACAACACGGTCATCGACCGCCTGGGTCTCCGTCCTTCCGGGGCGGGGGATGTGGTTGCGAAATCTCCAGTTGGTTTCGCGGCTGGCTCTTTGAACGACGTGACCCGTCTCCTTTTCCGCATTGTCCCGCCACTGGATCTTGACGGTGTTGTGAGTGACGGAAACCACCCTGAGTTCGGTCGGGCCGTTAGGGGCATCGCCCGGGGTCGGGTCGCGATGGTTTTCGGGTCGGTAACCGGGATGTGGTTTGGGCCGTTCGCCGGGCTGGTCGAGTTGGCTCCGCGCCAGTTGATACCGCTTGGTGGTGAACTGCTTGAATTTGTTGAGAATATCCTCGTACCCCTTGTCGTCTTGGTTGGTGATGCGACGTTTGGGGAAGGGATCGTTAGCGAGATCGTTCCGGATGAGGGCGTGCAGTGAATCGAATCGTCGGTGCAGTTTCTCCGGTTTGAAATGTGTTTCCAAAATGGCATCTGCGATGATGCGGTATCGCTTGAGCAATTTAGGCTGGGTGACGATCGCTTCGAGGATCGGCTTGGGTGGGCCACCTGGAATCGGCCAGGCGGCGTTCCAGCCCTCGAGAACGGGCAAGTGTCCAAAGGCGCGGTCGGCGAAACCGACGTCGAGGTCCCATGGGATGTAACTCCACTTTTCGGATTTCGGATTTTGGTAGAGGTAATAGTTGTGCGGATTCCAGCCGGTGAGCTGGTCGAAGCAGCCGGCCAACAACATGACGGCGGTGGTCTTTAGGAATTCATCGAGCCGGAGCCGTTGATCGAGTGGCAAAGTGTCCTTCGTTTTTCTGCTGCGTTCGATGTTGCGAAAAAGATCGATAAGCTCAGCGTAGTTTTTGTTGGCGGCATTGGTCTTCGGCTCGAAGGCTTTTTTGTATTCGTTCACATCCTCGCCGGCGTAGGACAGTGTTGCGCCGGGGCCGGGCATATGCACCTTGTAGAGTGGTCCCTTTTTGCCCTTGAACCGGGACTCAACAAACGACTCGTCGATGCGCTCGACGTTGCCGTATACACCTATGTATTTGTTGTTGAGAAAAACCCTGGCGTAGTTGTTGCGCGATGCCGGGATGCCCTCAGCACGCAGGATATGCGTGATGACCGGTTCGCTGAACAGGCTTCCGAATTGCACGCCGTTGTCGAGTGCGACGCGCCGCAGCCCGAGGAAGCGTGTGCCTTTTTTGAACTCGTTGACCTTGATGAGGAAACCGCGCTTGTGGCGCTGACCCGGCCGCGACGAGCTGTTCCCCTTGTAGCGGACACCGACATTTTCCAGTTGAACATCCCGCCACCGAAACGTTCCAGGCACATAGATGCGTTCCGGGAGGGTATCGTGCATTTTATTCAAATTCGCTTCACTTAGGGTCAGGTGAATCGTCTGGACATGGTCACGCCGATAAAAATCGTCCGAACCCGCCTCGGCGGCGAGACAGGCGGCAATCCCAGCGAGGAACAAAACGGCCGATTGCAGAGTGCGGTTGATTGGCAATGAATGAATTGCTATCAAGAAGCTCATTGAAGGAGGCGCGAGTGTAAAGCCGCTATGCCGTTCAGTCGAGTTTTGACGCGGCAACACGCCAAAAAGGCGAGAGTCGGGGCGCAGTTTGCAGTATGATGCCCGCGCGTGGGTGACAACCGACAGATACGCAACATCGCGCTGACCGGCTTCATGGGCTGCGGCAAGTCCGCCGTGGGAAGGGTGGTCGCCCGGGTTGCCGGGTTTGAGTATATCGACACTGACCAGTTCATCGAGGAGCACGTCGGCATGAGTATCCCGCGAATTTTCGAGGAGCACGGTGAGGAGACTTTCCGGCGGTACGAGCGGGAGGTGGTCGTGCGGTTGGCGGAGCGCGAGAACACCGTCATCTCGACCGGCGGCGGCTTGTTGGTGGGCGCCGAAAACATGGACACCATGAAACAATACGCCATGGTTTTCTGCCTGTGGGCCTCGCCGGAAACGATCTGGCGTCGTGTCAAGGGGCAGTCGCACCGGCCGCTGCTCAACACCGACAATCCGAGGCAACGCATCATCGACCTGCTCGAGGAGCGCAAACCGGCTTACGGTCGCTCTGACATGCTCATCAACACCGAGTACCGCTCCGCCAAGGACGTCGCCAACCTGATCCTTAGCCAGTTTCGTAAGGCGCCATGAAGGCGGCCATCCGCCAGCATGCGCTTGAGCTGGGCTTCGACGACTGCCGCTTCACCACCGCCGACCCGCCGGAGAGTGCGGAGCAATTCCTGAAATGGCTCGAGGGCCGATGCCACGGCACGATGGACTGGATGGAGCGAAACGCGGCCAAGCGTATCGATCCGCAATGCGTCCTCGAGGACGCGCGGTCGGTCATCACGCTGGCCGCGAGCTAC
>MPLY02095774.1_pt1 | contig 21632 bp, 16 predicted proteins | sample 1617301 | NCBI WGS metagenome assembly MPLY02 (sample SAMN05944805, study PRJNA350692) | marine metagenome | biome: marine; feature: ODZ; material: water; isolation source: 140 m water sample filtered on 0.2 um supor filter | place: Pacific Ocean | collected 2012-04-08 | depth 140m m
GAGAAGCAACCATCAGTTAGGTCAATACCTGTGGCAAAGGTTGAGGTGGCTGATGAACCTGTTTGGTTAAGATAGAGAACATTCAGTCCTCCGGCAAATGTAGAGGTAGCTGTTGATGTGGCGTGGAAATATGGAGCAGAAATTAAGGATGCATAAAGGCCCCCTGATAGTGTTGAAGTCCCTGTACCTGTTCCTGTGAGAGTAGAGCCACTAACGTTTCCTGTATATGTTCCTGTCGTTCCAGAGAAGCTCGATCTTGATATTGATAGTCCTGAAATAGTTCCTCCAGAGATTGTTGGATTTGTTATGTCTACCTCTGATAGTTTATCTATGTTGTTTGTTCCGGCTATTTGGTTGTAGACATTTTGAATAATTGTATTACGGCCCGTATTAATACCATTTAGCTTTTTGTAAACATCATTTCTTAAACTATCTATTGAAATTTTAAGTTCATCAACAAAATTATTATCTATCACTTGAAAAGTATCATTAGATGAATTGTCACTAGACGATTGGTTTGTAGTTTGTGTTTGGGGAGAGTTTGCCACCACTACTTTTTGTGGAGCTTCTGTAGGATTAGTCACAATAACCATTTTTTTAATAATAACCTCTTCACTGCTATCAAGTGATTCTTTATAAGGCGTCTCTTCGGAGAATACTTCTATGAGTTCCAGTCCTCTCTCATCTGTCACAATCTCTTTTCTAACTATGTTAGTCTCATTACTCTCATTAAAGTCATCTGTTTTGAATAAGTTAGCTTGTGCAACATATTTCACAAGGACTGTAATAGAATCAGAGATTTCATCAGTTGTGCCTGTAATAAGACTTTTTACGCCACTAAATTTATCTATGTTATATGAAAACTTATAATCAAACCCATATCCATCAGTATTCAAAGAAATAACTGGGCTCTTCTCAACTGACAAAGGCATTAGAGATGCACCAATAAGACCAATTAGAAATACAAATGTAGAAATTTTACTTCTTTTTTTGAGATGGTCTCTTTTAATTTTAAAAGTCCTTTTTAATAATTCTTCTTTCTTTTTGTTTACTAAATGCTTTTGAAATTTAGCTGCTTCAATAAAATTAATTAGAGAGTTTTCTTCAATATACCAAGCTCGTCCAACCATTTTAGACTTAAGTTTCCCACTACGGCACAAAGAGGCGAGGTAATCGTTTGTATAACCATATTTTTCCGCACCTCGTCTAGACGAGATATACTTTTCTTCTCCAAAAATAAGTTCATTTCCAGTGTTACCTGAAATGTCTTTAGACCTTATACCTGTGCCGTTTAAGTAATCTAGCTCCATATACAGAAGCTATTTTATTCTCTCTAAAAAAGCTTTTTTAGGGGAAAATCAAAAAAATGTTGGGGAAAAGGTAAAATTTTTGACAATATATCCCTAATATATCGTAAAAAAATATACTTGACAGAATCTGGCCAATTTCGAGAAAGTAAAAAGTTAGAAAATAAATAGAAAATCTTTATTCTGGTTGAGTTTAGCTAACAAAAAGTCATTTAATTAATTAACAAAATTAGACTAAAACAGAAAACTATATATTTAATTGCGTAATTAAATACTTAATTCTCTAAAAACCTTCAAAAATCACCTAAAGTAATTTCCTCCACCTTATAAAAGTTATAAAAGCTGCAAAAAACACAAGGAAATGTCCCCAATATTTCGTCAATAGCTACTCTGAACCAAATTGAGTTCTATAGATCTTCACCCGCCCTGATTTTTTGAATGAGAGAGTCTGCTTGTTCTTTAAAACTTGGATCAACTTCCGCTGCTTTTTGTAATTCAATAATTGATTCTTCTCTGAGCCCAGCACCAAGAAGTGTGCCGACAAGTGCAGCTCTAAACTGAATATTATCTGGATGTTGTTTAATAACATTTCCCCATTGGTTAATTGATTTCGTAAAATCCCCTATTCTAAAGTACGCTATTGCAATTCTTTTGTCGCCAAAATTTTCATCAAATTTTTCATTTAAAAGACTCTCAGCTAAATCTTCCTGCTTGTTATAAATTAAAGTAGTAGCGTAAATAATTCTTGCAGTGTTAAATCTCTCATCAAGTTCATATGCCGTTTTTGCAATATTGACTGCTTTCTGTGTCTGACCACTATTTAAATAAACTGAAACAAGAGCAAGATGTGTTGTCTGCTTCTGCGGAGAAAGTCTTAATCCCTCTTCTAAGTAAACTATAGCTTCATCATAAAGTTGTAACGTACTTAGAAGAGAGCCCAAGAAAATTTGATGCCGCACACTTGTCGGATTTGAATCAATTTGTTTCTGTTGCTCTTCCTTGGAAAGAATAATGAACTCCTCCTTCAGTTCTTGTGGCACGCCTGAATTAACAACAATATTTGAAGTCGAGGTTAATAAATGTTCTCTAACCTCTTGAGTACCAGATGTATCATAAGCTAGAGCTCTTTTGAAAAATTCCAAATTTTTAGCAAGACCTCCCGGTTGTGGAGCTATAGCATATAAAAGAGAACGAGATGTTAGATACAGCTTGGCATTGAAAAAGTAAACTGAAAAAACCATCAGAACAATTATGATTGGTACAAAAGCCGTCGTATAAACAAAAGAACTTGGTTTTGGTTGGAGTTCTTTCTCCCCTCGCAATTGAAAATGTATTAATGCTAAAACAAAAATAAAGAGTAAATAACTTGCAATATTATCAAAAACAAAAAGATTATGGAAAAAATAAGCGGCCAGAAGTCCTGTGAAAAGACTCTTGGAAACTACTGATAAATTTTGACTTTTCCAAGTGTAACGAAGAGCAAAAAAGAATAATGAAAGGTAAAATAAAAGACCAAATATGCCCCCAGCTATCAACCAATCAAATATCACATTATGAGCCCTATCAAACCAAGGCTCTTGGGCATACATCTTGGGGTCATAGTATTTTTCAAAGACAAAGATAAAGTTTTCTTGCCCCCATCCTAAAATGGGCTTTTCTTTAAATGCATCAAGGGCCATCCCCCAAAGAACAAATCTTGATATAGTAGTTCTGTCCTCTAAATTAATCGAGGACAATCTTTGAAGAGGTTCCACATTTTGGACAACAGACGTATTTTTAAAAGCAAAAAATAGGCCAACCAAAATGAAAATGGATACAATTGCACCTATTGAAAACCTTCTTGCAGATCTATTTTCTCTATCAAAAAGAGCGATTAGAAGAAAAGTTAGAAAAACTCCGCCAACCAAACCTAAAATTGCACCACGAGTCGCCGTAAAAATAAGAATAAAAGTCTGGAAAGCAATAATTACCCCATAAAGCCATTTGACCCATTTCTCCCCCTGATGTTTAAACAAAAGATAGGAAAGAAGAAAAACATGAAAGAGCATATAAATTGCCAAATAAGAGGCATTACCAAAACTTGCATCAAGACGAGTACCACTTTGAATTGAGACAAACTTGCCAAAAAACTGAAAAAACCCCCAGCTGCCTATAATCAAGCTAACACCCGTGGAAGTTTGGATAAGCCTGTCCCAAATTTTTTCAGTTTTAATAAAAGAGACCAAAACATAAAAGTAGGCCAGAAGATGTAGGAGTGTAACAAGTCCTTCCATTCTTTCAAAATTTGACCAAAAACTTTTTAGGAAGTGGCCACTGATAATGTCGGCCAAAGCAATAACCCCAACAAAAGCGGTTATTGCGTACAAAAGCCAAGATTTTTCCGGTCTGTAATTAGAATTTTTTAGAGCCAGAATCACCCAGGCGCTAAAAATAATCTCGGTTATAATCCTAAACAAAAAGGCCTTGCCAGTAATAAATGGAAAGAATAAAGAAAGAGAAGGATTAATAATCCCGGCAACATAAAGAGGTACAAAGGGAATCAGAAAAATACCAGTAAAAACTATGTATTTCAGGATCTTCTCAAAACTCATGCGCATCAGTTTATCACAACAAAAAGTTAGTTGCTATTGAGTAATTTAATATATTGATATTTTCTTATTTGGGTAGTAATAGAGCACCCTATAACCAATTACAATAAGAGAAATTATTAAATGAAGATAATATAAGAGAGTTGCTGTATCAGATGAATAAAATCCGACAATAAAGATAATTAAATAATAGAGTAAAGTCCAGGCGTAAACCATAAAGGTTGCATAATAAAAAAGACGAATGGGTAAAATTAGATTATATTGAGATTTTGATCTTATTATCAAATCTTTTAAAATAGGCCTTTCTTCTTTGATTTTTTTCCTGATTAGTTCTTTCGTTTCAGAGAAAGTTTCTAAACGAGATGTAAGAACTGCAAGAATCAATGTCCCACCAAAAGCTAAGAGATTATCATTATAATTAAAGAAATACCAAGCAATAACAAAATAAAGAACAAGTGGGTAGAGAAAATGAACCATTCTGTCATGATACATACCCTTTTGAGTGTGGTGATTTAAAACTCTAGCAACTTCACCATCAACTTTATCTATAATTGTTATTAGGTATAAAGCAAACAATTGTAAAATTGGAGTCCAAAAATATTCAATACCTATTTTAAACAAACTAATAATAAAAACCCCAAGTAAAATAGCGAAAGACAGAAGAGTCAGTTGATTTGGTTTAATCCACTTTAAATTAGAGGTGATAAAATAAGAAATACGCGCAGAAATTAACCTTTCCACATGATAGATTTTGTCTTTCTCCATTTTCTTTACTTTTGGAGCATGAACTATTTTTTTGTATTCATCGAATGTCATTTGTGTATATATCCTCTTACTTTTATCCATACCTTTAACAAAAGTGAGTAGGCCTTGTGGTAAAAGTATGTATTGACCCTTTCTCCGCCAAAAGCTTCCTTAAATACTGAGAGTGAGTCCTCTTCAGGGTGAGAATCGAGACCTCCTAAATCTACCCAAGCCATATTACGCTTTTTAGCAAATTTAACCACCTCCCATATAATCATTCGATTAGCCCAACCTGTGATTTCTCTTAACTTCTTTTCTTCGTCTGAGAGTCTCTTTGAAGCCAAGACCCAAGCTCGAATATATTTTTCATCTGCTAAAAATACACCGCCAGCAATCATTTTACCTCCATAATAGGCTGAAACTAACGTTCCCTCTCTCTGTAACAAAGAATGTGATTCTTCTGGCAGGCCCTTATTCTTTCTAAACTCTTGATAGATTTTAAAGAATTTGTCGAAATTCTTATCGAAGACCACCTTTATACCTAACCTCTCCCCTTTTTTGATTTGCTCTGCTATGAATTTTTTTCTAAAACCAGACCAAATATCATCTAAGCTTTTATCAAGTTTTACAACAGTGGTTAAACCCACTTTTTTACGAAAGCCATCTAAATTCTTATCTTCATAAGAAAAGATGTCTACCATATCAAGACCAGAAACATCAGCAGGTTCGGTAAACCATCTCCAACCTTTTTTGAATATTAAACTTCTATAATTATATGATTTCATACTAAATTTATTCCTTTTCTGCTCTAACTAAAAGTAAATGGCCAAAATTATTTAAGAAGGGTATGTATTCTAATACTTTTGAAATAAATCCTCCTAAAAAACTCGGTAAATGTAATCTTGCTTCAAAGGGTAGAGTAATATCAATTGGTTTTATTTTAACCTTTGAAAAGGATTTAAATAAATTAGAAAGCTCGCCTTTAGTGAAGTAGTGGAAAAATATACCAGAAGGATGAGTACCTTCTTGAGGTTTTTTATTTAATTTTCTACGCATATCTTGATGATAACAACTCAAAACAAATATTCCCTTGTTTTTTAAAGTATCATATGCATTTAAAACAGAGACATTTCTCCTGTCTTTTGTAGGAATATGCTCAAGAACTTGAACTGAAAGTGCTCGGTTAAAAAAAGACTTTTTGGTTTTAAAAGTTGAGGCGTCAGTGCAAACTAGACCAATATTATCTGTGTTTTGAGCTTTTCGTTGGAGAATTTTTAATGATTCAGGAGAAAAGTCTATGGCTAATATTAAATCCACTTTATTAAAAATATGTTCCGTCACTCGCCCAGTTCCACACCCGTACTCAATAACTTTACTATCTTTATTAACTTCTAGGGCCTTAAGAGTAGGAGGAATTTCTTTATAATAACGAGACGAAAGTCTACGATCATAGCCTTTAGCTGACGCATCTCTAGCTTCAATCTCCTTTTCCATCAAAGTATCCTTGTCCCGACTGTCTATATAGAAAATTCCATTTTTAATATGATATTCCCTCTCACATTTACTGCACTTCAAAGAACTATTCAAAATAAAATCTTCGTTACCTAATGAAATTAAATTCTCTCCATCTTCCTGGCAAAGAATCACAGGAATAAGTTTTTTAGGAAACCCTTTCATATCCTTTTTTGAAATTTCTTGCAAAATCTGATAGACCAATACCAACAAGACCAGCTTCAGAGAAAATTCTAAACATATTTTCTAATTCTCTATAGACCCTCTCTACACTTTCGGGGGTCTTAGTGTAAGGGCTAGTTCCAGAAGACAACTCGCTAGAGTGAATCATGAATTCTATCACAGGTAAGTTATTTTTCTGTGCAGTTTTTAAAATCTTTTTCCAGTCAGAAACTGAACTTTCAGGAAAAACTCTAGTCCACTTCATTTGAAAAAACAGTCTATTAAATACCCTTTTTAAAAAACCATCATCCATTTTAGAAAAAAGTTTTTCCATATACCCATCTACCTTAGAAAAAAGACCGGTATATAAAATAGTTATAGGAACTTCCAAAACTTTAGAATCAGAAAAGTAATAAGGTCTTGTCTTTAATCCTCTAAAATCCGGACCACCATTGCTATTTTTCTTGCCCACAGTATTTCTCCAATCAATTTTTGGTGAAACAGAACAATCAACAATGTACCCCAACTCTTCCAAGACTTTAATTTGCATATTGTTAAAACCCCATCTACCTGCACGATAGCTAGTAGGCTTTATCTTGAAACCTGATTCAATAGAGTCTGTTAAATCAGTAAGAGCTTTTTTAAATTCTTCTCTGGTCAATTCACTAGGAAAAACATGCTCGCCTTTCAATCTGTCTACAAGCGAAGGAGAGGTCCAGGGGTGCAAATGGGACCCAACTTCAGCTTTCTTTAAATCTTGCCAATTACTTAAAAGATCTATCGAAAAACTATCTGTGGCTACTTCGTCTGTAATTAGATAAGTGGGAATAAAATTATATTTTTCACAAAGTTCTTGAAAACGAGGTAGAGATTTAATATTTGAGAGTGACACTATGTTTCCTTCTTTCCATTGATTATCTCCTTCTGTATCCACTGTAATAACAAATTTCATTCCACTTTCAATTTTACCAAAAAGTTTATCAACTTTTTCTAAGAAATCACCTCCTGATTTCTTAATGTAATTGATTGCTCTTTTCTTAGATTCTATTTTTCTTTTATTTAAATCTTCACGATTCTTGGATAGAGAAATTAAGTTATCAGCAAAACCTTTCAGATTATCTTTTTCTATTATAAAACCATTGCCCGGTTGTACTATCTCTGGGACACCACCTACTCTTGAACCCACAGGAACCAGGTTATTAGCCATAGCTTCAAGCATAGCAACGGGCATACCTTCCCTATTGGAAGGAAGCAAGAATACATCTCCGGCAGCTAGATACTCTTTGGCTAAAACAGAGTCAGCTATAACAAAAACATCTTTACCCAAATTATGTTTATCAATCTCTGATCTTAAATCACTCTCTAACGGCCCATAACCTGCTACTAAAAATACTGGCATATCCTTACCTAAAGATTTTTTACAAAGAGAAGCGATTTGGGGTATTTTCTGCACACCTTTTTCTTCACTAAATCTAGCAACCGTTATTACAACCATTCGATCATCAGAAATACCAAACTTCTGCAAAATATCTGATTTAGAGAAAAGACTGATACTTGGATCTACAATTTGTTGTAAGACTTCAAATTTCTCTCTGGGGATATTCTCCTGCTCGACCGTAAAATCTACGACTATACTTGAGACTCCAAAAATGACATCGGTTAATTTAGACAACCATCTATTAACGATAATTTGCCATTTTGATTTAACAAAATAAACACTATGCTCTGTTGAGGTTATGATTGGAACTCTCGCGAAAAATGCTGCTATACGACCGATAAAATTACTTTCAAATAAATGAGTGATAATCATATGGAAATATTCCCTCTTTAGAAAAGATATAATTCTAAATAAAGATATGGGATTAAATAATGACCCAAAGCCAAAATGAATCAAATGATCCTTTGGTATATGGAGATTCTCATAAAAAGTGTCATCCTTATTAGTACTTCTTAACAACCCAAGATAAACATCATAACCACTCTTATGTAAAAGGTTAACTTGAGAAACAATGACAGCTTCTGCTCCGCCTCTGGTTAATTTATTACCTAAAATAATTATCTTTCTTCTCATGTCTATTTAATATTATTTAAAATACTTTTTGCTCTCTCATCCCAACTATACTTTTCTACATCCCTCAGAGCACTCCGAGCTAGGTCATCTCTACCAAAAGCACTTTCAATGCCCTGAGCTAAAGCATTTGGATTGTCAGGACTTACCAAAACTGCATTTTGTTCATTTAGAACTTCCCTAAGTGACGGTAAATCTGAAGCAACGATTGGCACATTTGAGGCCATGTATTCAAAAAGTTTTAGAGGTGAGGTATAAAGTTTTGAAATATCTTCCTTACTTGAGTTAGGTAAAACCAGAACATCAGCAGACTTTAAATAAAAAGGGATTTCATTGTGTGCCCTTCTGCCTACAACAACTATGTTTTTAAGTTGAGAATATTCATTTTTAAAATTATTAATATCCTTATCATTGCCTCCTACAAATACGAAAACAGAATCTGAAAGAAGTTTAGCTGACTCTGCTAAGATATGAACTCCTTTCCAGTCATACAAATGGCCACTATATAGAGCTATTTTTGAGTACTGATGTAATCCTGTTTTCTTTTTTGCTTCTTCTTTTGAAATATTTATATTGAATTGATTAACATCAACTCCGTCAGGAGAAACGATTATTTTTTCTGGAGAAATATCTCGATTCACATAGAAATCTTTTAGTCCTTTTGTAATGGTGATTATTTTTTGTGCTTTCTTAAGGATTCTTCTTATTAAAAAGTTGTCTCTTGCGTCATGTGCTTCCCAAACAAAAGATTTTTTCAAAAAACTTATAAAAAAGAGAGAGAATTCGTCTCTTCCATAAATTAAATCATTGTTGGTTTTTTTTAAATAGAAGAAAGATGAAATCCCAAAAGTGAATGATTGAATCAAAAATCCTAAAAACCCAAAACGAGTTAAATCAAGAGACCAAAGAGTTTTTATATTGAAATTATTTTTAACTCCATAGAATTTAAAGGGATTTTCTTCTAAATCATTAATTCTCTTAGGTACAACAAGCTCAACTTCATGACCTAAGTCAGCAAATGTTTCGGACATATTCATTATTTGAATTCCATGTGTTTTTTGGGTTGGAATTCTGGCGTTGGCTAAATAAATAATTTTCATTAATTAGTCTCCCCTGGAAGAGGTTTAATACTTATAAATAAGCCAAAATAGAGAATATATTTAAATATCTCTGTAATAAGTGTCCCCCATACAACACCCCAAATTCCGAAATTAATAACAAAAACAAAAAGAATAGCAATACGAAATATTGGTGTAACAATTTTAATTATATAAAGTTCTTTTGTACGCTTCTGTGCCGTAAGAGCAACTGTCAATAAAGTTCTAGGTACAAAAATTATCATAATTGCTAAAACTTGAGAAAACATCACTGCCTCTATGTAATCAGGGAAAACATATTTAAAAATAAATGGAGCAGCAAAAATATAGATAACAACAATTGGTAAAAGTATTAATTCAAATTTAAATATCTTTTTAGGAAGCGTCTTTTTAAGTTCACTAATATTACTAATACTAAATTTTGGTAAAGCTAATGGCCTAATATTATTTACAAAACTCCTAATTTGATTAACAGGAGTAACAGCTAGAGCATAAAGAGCAAGAGGTGCAGCACCCAAATAATGGAATACTAAAACTTTATCTATCTGACCAGCAATTCCTTCAATAGCTTTCAATAGAGACAGATGTTTCCCATAAGTGATAGTACTTGAGTCTTTTTTTTCATTAAATTTAATTCTTTCAAAAGTATACCAAAAAAAGAACCCTCTCATAAGAACATAATTAGAAAAATAAAGAGTAATAATTACAACAATATTGTCTGTTAAATAAACGGTGACTCCTAGTACTATTAAAGAAATAATTTGAGAAATAACTTCATAGATTGCAGTAGTTTTAAATAGTTTTAAACCATTTAAAATTGCTCTGTATAAATACATTGCATTCATAAGTGGAGACAGAACTCCAAGAATCCAAAATGAAATCGCTAATTCAACATTGTCATTCAAATAATAATATCCACCAATTAAAAATCCAGCCAAAGTTACTAGAAGTCCATATTTAAGTTTTGTTTTAAATGCAGTAGATATATCACCTTCATAACCACGAGATATTGCTTGGATTATAGAAGTTGAAACTCCTTTTAGAGAAAAAATTGAAAGAATACTAACAAATGACAATATATATCTGTATGTACCATAAGTTTCTTTGGGCAAGAGATTTGTGAAGAGAATTAGAAGTAAAAAGCCAGTTATAGTAGTTAAACCCTGACTTATTGAAAGCCACCCCCCACCTTTCACAAGATAGAGCATGTCTGTATCTGTATATTTCTCAGATTTCCTTAGAAAATCGTATATTTTTCCTCTTATAGACTCAATCATACGGTGACTATAACATGGACAATGCAAGAAAAGTACTGCTTGATTTTATGTCTCAATTGGAGTATAAATGGCTTTGTTGCCCAAATTAGAGCTAAAGGGCATCTCAAAAATTTACAGTGATCTACGCTATCATGTTTTATAATTTATTAGATTTAAGAATTAGCTTGCTATAAAGCTAAGAAAAGAATTTATGAAGGTGTCCACAAAAGCTGTTATATTGGCTGCAGGTAGAGGAACAAGACTATTGCCACTCACAAAAAACACATGTAAAGCATTGCTCCTTTTAAATAATAAGCCCATTATTGAATACGCTCTTGACACATTATCAGACTGCGGCATAGAACAGGCTGTCATTGTTGTGGGACATTGTGGGGATGAGTTTAAAAAACGTTTAGGTAATAAATATAAAAATGTTGCTATAGAGTATATTTACAATCCAATATATGAAAAAACCAACAGTACTTATTCTCTTTGGCTTGCAAAAGATTCTGTAAAAAATGACATTATTGTAATAAATGCAGATACGATATGCCCAAGAATAGTAATGGAAGAAATGTTAAAAACAAGCCACAGCATTGCAATGGCAGTAGATGAGACACTAACAGGGGAACTTTCAGAAGACGCTATGAAAGTTACTATAGTGGATGGGCTTATTAAAAACGCAAGTAAAAAAATTCCTCCAAAAGACACACATGGTGATGCTATTGGCATCTATCGCTTCCAGAACGATGGGGTGGTAGTATTGTACGAGGAATTAAAAAAAGTGGTCGAGGAAAATATTCTTGATCAACTATTTACCTTCGCCGTACAGAGAATAATGGATAAAAACAATGTACGCCCTGTAAATACCAGAGGGTTGCTGTGGATTGAAATAGACGACCACAAAGACCTTAAAAACGCAGAAAAAATTGTAAAAGACATACTTAAGTTAGATGAGCAAGACAGATTATAACGGAAAAAACGTAGGGTTTAATGGCAGTGCATCAGGTATATTAAAAATAATTGACAACCCATCTGCAATAGAGTTGGTGGTGAAAGGAGATGTAGTTATGCTTCCTCAAAAAGAAGGAGGTGCAGACAGCCTGTTGCCTATATATAAAACAATTAAATTGGGGGCAGTTGGAATTATAAGAGATAGTGGAAAAGTTGATCATGGTTCAATAGCCTCAAAAGAATTGGGTGTTCCATGTGTTTTAATGTCCTCAGATTTTAATAAATTAAAAAAACATGTTGGAAAGATCATCACTATTAATAATGAAAAAATAATTCTAGGGAAGCATGACCAAAAACAGAGGAAACTTCCCTCAAACAACAAAACAACTCGGAGTAAGGTGAAAATAAATCTTGGCTTTCCTGAAATAATACAAAAATACCCGTTGTTGGCAGAACAGTCTGACGGAGTCGCATTTGCTAGACTGGAGTTTATTATGTTAGATATACTACAAAATACACACCCTTTTAGTTATATTAATAATTACGGAGAAGAAAAGCTTTCGATAGAAATAGCAGCTAAATTGAAGCCAATACTGGAACAATTTCAAAAGCACAATAAGGAAGTTTGGATTAGAACAGATGATTTATCTCCAGAACTTCTTATTGAGTTAAAAGATGGGAATAAATACGAAAAGCGAGAGGCAAATACAAATACGGGGTGGCGAGGTATTAGGCGCTCAATAAAACAGCCAGAAATGATTCTGCCTCAATTCAAGGCTATTCAAAAACTTGTGGATGCCGGATATACAAATATTGGTTTATTCCCACCCATGACCTATTCCCATAAAGAATACATGGAATGGAAACGGCTCGCTGAAACAGTGTTAGATGTTAAAAAAATTAAACTTGGTTTAATGGTCGAAACTCCAGCAGCCGCTCTTACTATTGAAGATTTTGTACAAGATATTCAATTTGTTGTCTTTGGAAGTAACGATTTAACCCAGTTTACATTAGCCATTGATAGAAACAATCCCCATCTTATAGAAATGTTTAATGAGAAAGAAAAAGCTGTTCTTAAACTTATGAAAATGGTTATAGATGTCTGTAATAGGTATAATATAGAAACGACTATAGGGGGGCAGGCTGGTTCAGATGAGGAAATGGTGGACATTCTTTTGAGCTACGGAATTAGCGGTGTTTCTGTAAATCCAGATCCATGGACGGTAGACAGAGTAAGACGCTTCATAGAGAGTAAAGAATCATAATAAACTATTTAAATAAGCATGAAAAAAACTATAAAAGAACTCCGAGTAGAACTTCAAGAGATAAAGAAACATCGTCGTGAAGCTTATTGGGCTCATGGCTTTCTTGTGCATGATCCATCTATATATCTTACTCGTCTGCTTATAGCAACTCCGATCAAAGCAAACCAAGTAACTATGATAATGTTGGCTCTGGGAATCACAGGTTCACTGCTTCTTTTATCACCGATAATGTTTATCAAAATACTTGGCTTCTTTTTAATATATATGAATTTTTTATTTGATAGTTCTGATGGAGAAGTTGCTCGTTACAGAAAAGAGTACTCAATCAGGGGTGTTTATCTTGATGATATGAACCACCTCATTACTCCACCACTTTTTATTATATGTTTAGGGGTTGGACTATTACCTTTCACAGAGCTCTCCACAACACTTATATTTTTTACGGCAGTACTTGGCGGACTTTCGTGGTCAGTAATGAAGTCGCGAGGCAAAGAGTCGTTTTATTTACTTATTAGGCACTATGCCAAAAACCCAGAAAACTATTCAAATATTTTATCTTCCACTAGCTCAGGAAGTCATATTTTAGGTGAAAGTATTGTATCCAAAGAAAGTTTTATCAGGAAAATATTGAGTGTTAGGTTCCAGTTGAGACAATTTTTATTTGCATATTTACTCTTTACTATAGCCTTTATTGTAGATATTTTGTTACTCGAAAATTATGCAACAATGTCATGGCTTCTAATGTTTTATGGAGTATTTCTAACTCTTCATTTAATAGAGGAGTTTGTTAAGGGCTATCTTCAAATTGAAAGAGAGGTTGGCCACTTGGCAAATAGTTACAAAATAACTAAAAAAGAGAGCTAGATTATTTCGTATATTACGAATTCTCCCACTTTATTAACTTCTTTTAGGCTGCCCTTTGGTAGACGCCATTTACTATCTTCCCTGCTATCCCAAATTAAATAATCTACTTTATATGGAGATAAGTTTTCTTTAAAACTCATATCAGATATTTCTGTATATCTGTCTCTAACTTTTTTAATTTCTTCTTGTGGTAATCGTTCTACTTCAACTACATCTAAACCAATTAAGTTTCTTATTCTATTTTCTGATTGTTGTTTTAGAAATCTATTTACATAAGATATGCCCCATATCCTTCTTTCATTTTTTAAGAAAAATTCATTAGGTAAATCTTTAAAATCATTATTAAAATAATTACTTATAACAAACCTGTCTATGATTTCATCACTAGGCATGAAATGAAGGAGGACAGAATCTGAATAGAAAACATTGTTATGAGTATAAGCGCTAACAAGTTTTGAGAATTCCCTATTTCCATAAACTACAGAATCTCTTGGAGTATTTTCATTTAGCCAATTGAAAACTCCTCCATATCTTTGCCAGTCATACTCCAATTTCTCTACAGTTGATTGTCTATTAATAGTAAAGGCAACATGTGGTAATGAAAATATAAAAACTGAAATAAAAATTAAAATTGGCACAAATTTTTTAAATTTAAAATCAAATCTATTAAGCAAAGCGGAAACAATATAGGCAGAAGTGAAAATAAATATAAAAATAGATAAATTTCTATAATGACTAGAAAATTCTAAATACTTACCAGTAATAATGTGATGATTAACAGCAATTATCGTAGAAATAACAGCACTAAAAATAAAAACAGAAACAGGATTAATAGATATAATTTTTCGCCAAAGCAAAAATAATAATAGAAGTGTTAATATCCCTCCTCCAAAAACAATTAAAGTTCCTGAAGGAAAATGATTGTTAAGCATACCCATTCTAAATAATGTTTCCTCATAGAATGGTAATTGTGAGCTTCTATAAAGCTGGACGAAGTAGGGAATAGCTATGACAAGTGCCCCCAAGATAGAGTAAATAAATGGCTTAATAGAGAGCTCTTTTTTAAGAAAGATAATGGATAAAAAGACAAAAATAGGCAATAAAACAAAGAAATAAGTCCAATAATAAGTATAGAAGTGAAAGAGGAGTCCAAGATTAAGAGTAGAAAGAATAATCCATTTTTTATCCCTACCCTGAAGATACCTTATTAAAAAGAAGAGGAGAGATAGGAAAAATATAAAATTAAACTGCGGGCTCGGAGAGCGAGTAAATATATTTAAAAACAATCCTAGATGTAAAAGAGCTGCTGTACTTAAACTTAAAATCTTGTTTCTAGTAAGTAAAAAAGTGATTGAATAAGTGAGAATTGTTAGGATTATTGGAAAAATCAAATCATAAGTAATAAACATTTTATGAATATCACCTCCCACTATTACTGAACTTTTAGCCATTAGGTAATCAGGGATCCAAAATTGAAGAGCTGGTATATTTTTGTATTCAAAAATGAATGGATTGCCTAAGTTTCCATGACCATCTATAACATCATGGGCCCTAGTAAGATAATAAGTTTCATCAGTACAACAAACTAAGGGATAGACACCCTGAAAATCATCCCCCATTGATAAAACCCCGTAGACTTGTGGGAAAAAAGATAAAAACCCAATAATAATTGCTAGAAGTACTGCGTAATGATGATTTTTAATTAGTTTAAGCATCTTTTATTTTCTTAGCTAAAACAAACACATTGTCTTTGAAATTTATAGAAATACTAAATCTTCTCCAAAATGGTTTTTCAAAAAAATCTGCTAAATACTTCCAGATTTTAAGACCTTGCCACCTATAACCCATATTAAAAAAATAAGGAAGTGAAAATTTCTTGTTTATCCTTCCTGTTTCTATAACTTCAAAGCCAGTTTGGTTCAAGAGAAGAGAAAGATTATGTGGATTAAAATAACTTAAATGCTCAGGTGGTACAATTAAAGGCCAATTTTTACCAGTTAATCTTGCCCATGAACTACTTATGTCAGGAACATTTATAGCTATATATCCGCCATTATTCAGAAGATTATTAGCTGATTTAAGGTATTCTCTTGGATCACTGACATGTTCCAAGACATCATACATTGTCACTATATCCATTTTTTCCGCAATGTTTGATTCGGGCAGAAACCCAATAGACACACTATGACCCTTATTTTTAGCCACATTTCCAGCATATTTAGAAATTTCTATACCATAAGTGTCCCAACCCTTATCTCCCGCAATGTCCAAAAAATAACCAGTAGCAGCCCCAACATCAAAAATATTCCTACCTTCTACAAGATTGGAAAATTTTTCTAAGTGCTTTTCAAAAACATGGCGCATTGATTCTTTGTCTTTCTCATAATTTGTATATCCTGTCTCTTGCTTTTTAGTTTCTTGAAAATAATCTTTTTTATATATTTCACCAAGATTCTTGGGGGTTGGGTAGACAAAAATAAATCCGCAATTATTGCATTTGTATAAAGTGTGATTATATTTGTTGCAATACCTTGAAGTTTCGACTGAATTACAAATGTGACAGGTTCTAAGTCCTTCCATAGACAATATAATTTTCTATTCTATCAACCTCCTTTAACTCTTTAAGACCTAAAAAGAGATTCGCTCCTCCCAAATCTTCATAAAGAAAAATATCAATACCTAAACTATCAAAAATTTTATTATAGGAAAAATCATAAAAGCTTTGATACTTCTCACTTATATTATCTAAAACTTCATCAGGAATACTTTCATAACTCCCTAAACTTTGCCTGTAATGCATTAGAAAAGTTCTCTTTGAAGCATACAGCTTGTCTTCTTCCAAAATACTCCTAAAATTTTCCGGTTTAACATTTTGAAGTTTATAGCCAAGCAATAATCTGTCTATTAAATAGTCATTGCTTAGAATCGAGTAACCAAGGCCATCGTGATTTGGAAAATTATGGTTAGTGTAAACAGGTAGAATCAAGGCATCTTCGGGAGTAGACCAAATTGAAACTGGTTCCGTATAGTTTTCATTTAAATATGCACTTAACTCTTGATATTTCTGATTAGAGGCAAATTCTTCATAGTTTGAGGCATAGGCAGACTTTTGAATTAAAACTCCATTTATAAAAAGAACTAATAGAAGAATAAGGCTCAATATAGCCGATTTAGCCTTAAAAAGCCTTATTGACCAATAAACAAATAGAGAAGCCAGAACAATGCTAATCAGGGGCTTTGCAATATAGAAATGATAATGAGCATGATGAAGCTCATAACCACTAATAACTTGCTGGTTTATGGCCACCCATAAAGAAAAGATGAATATAAGAAAGAAAGGTTTAATTTTTCTCCAAAGCTCTTCCTTGGGCCAGAGAAAAAGAATGGCTAGTGTCACTAAAAGAAGCCAGACTGAAAAAATAGGAGCATGGGTATTAATTAAACCAACCCTTAATGAACTCTCTGTATAAAATGGATGGGCCCTAGCCTCAAGAACATTCATCCAGTAAGGAATAGTTATCAAAAGATTGATAATGGCTACTTTTACAAAAACCCAGAAGGCTTCAAAATCTTTTTTGAATAAAAAGTAAACCCCATAAAGGCCTAGGAAGACAACAAGAAACGACCAGGCGTAAATATAACTGTAAATTGATACCCCAGAAACAAAACCAAGAGCTAAAACATATTTCCAACTTACATCTAATCCATCATTTATTTTTTCAGACAACAGATAGATTAAATAAAGTCCACCAAAAATGAAAAATGAGCTAATTATTGGATGTGGTGGCCTTGTGTAAGGTAGAAAACTATTCGAATTAACAGAAAGAGTTAGAAGATCCTTAACTGGAACAAATCCATCAAGTAAATTATAGCCGAGCATAATGAGAACCGTCGAAAGAATGGCAACTTGCTTGCTGCCAAAAATTCTAAAAACAAAAGCATAGATTAAAAGAAACATTAGAAATGGGAGAACTGCCTTAAAGAGAATCATCGTTTCAACAACACTTAGATTGAGCAGAAGTCCTGTTCTGGCAATAATATTCTCACCTAAAATCGGATACATGGCTGGCGTATCCTTGTCTTCAAGATACGGGTTTGAGACATCGCCATCACCTTCATAAACTTCATTAGCCCTTGATAGATAGAAGTACTCAGCGTCAGTACTAAGCATTTGTATGCCTTGATAGTTCGAATCAAACATAAAAACAAGTTGTGGAAGAACAAAAAGTATTGCTATAACCAAGGCTAAAGTAAGGGCAATTTTATGCTTGTTCAAGAAGGAGTTTGGACCAAAATTACCTTTAAAATCCATCTTTTTCTTTTATTACATAGACAGGCCTGTTCTGAGACTCTGTATAAATTCTGGCTATATACTCTCCAACAACGCCCAATAAGAGAAGCTGTACACCACCCATGAAAAAGACTACTAAAATAAGCGACGCCCAACCGCTGACATTAAAAGCAAGAGTTATTCTTAAAATAAGGATAACAATAGCGGCCAAAAAAGAGAGAAGGGCTATAGTAAAACCTATATAAATTGATAGTCTCAAGGGGATAGTCGAAAACCCGGTCAGACCATCAAGTGCTAGCTTAAAAAGTTTTGAGATTGAATACTTTGCTTTTCCGATAGTCCTATCCTCCCTATTGTATTTAATACTGGTACTTTTATAGCCAGTCCAAGAACGTAGGCCTCTGACAAAACGATTGTGCTCCGGTAGAGAATTTATTTTGTCCACCACAAGACGGCTCATTATACAAAAATCCCCCGAATCAAGTGGTATTTTAATATCAGAGAGCTTTCGTAGAATTCTGTAAAACAATTTATAGAAAAATCTTTTTAAAATATTCCCCTTCCTTCTCTCTCTTACCGCATAAACGATTTCCGTATTCTCATTTTTCAATTTATCTAACATTTGATTTATTAACTCTGGTGGGTCCTGTAAATCACCATCCATTATGGAAACATAATTCCCAGAAGATTCAGCAAGTCCAGCAGACACTGCCTCTTGATGACCAAAATTTCTAGTAAAGTGGACGACCTTATAATGTTTTTTACCTCCAAGAGAATCTTTCAAGATATTATAAGTGTTATCGCTACTGCCATCATTAACTAAAATGATTTCACAATTGCCCCAAGATGGGATATTTTTATCGAGCCTCTCTATTAAAAATGGCAAAACCGCCTCTTCGTTATAGACAGGAATAACAATTGAAAGGTCTAAATTTTTAGTTTTACTATCTGCCATAATGTATGCTATAGATTATATTATTTCACAATAAAAACAATGATGCCCATAGGATCAATATTAGCTCATTTTTCGTCAGTAAATCTTAGTACGGCTGATGGAAAGTCGTACAGCATAAAGATGAGTCTTATAAATAAGATGGCTGTCCTTGTCTTTGGTACGCCACATATATGGTTTCGAATGAGAGCTTAAAAGACCTAATTAATTTACTAAAACATATTACTTATAAGAAATACAAGAAAAATTATAGTACTTTCAAGATTTCTCAAGAAGAACTAATAAGACCTTATGAAGATAAAGTTGTTAGGTTAAATACGTTTAAAAAAGCAAATGACTATATTTCAAGTCTTAGATAACTAACCAAAAATTTTTCAATAAAAAATAGTTGTGGAATTGATTTGAGTTCTGTAATATCATTGAATTATGTTAGAAAAATATCTACAAGAAATAGGTTTAAGTGACAAAGAGGCTTCTGTTTATTTAGACCTTCTTAATTCTGGAGACTCTTCAGCAAGTGAAATAGCTAAAAATACCAAGATTAAACGGCCTACTATATACACAGTTTTAGAATCTCTTTCAAAAAAAGGTTTAGTTAGTGAAGCTACAAAAGGAACAAAAACAAATTATCAAGCAGAACCACCTGAGCGCTTAGAAGTTTTTGTTGAAAGACAAAAATCTTTGTTAGATGAAAAATCAAGAGTTTTAAAAGATGTTATTCCAGAACTCAAATCAATACAGAGAGAATCTGGCGATAAACCAATTGTTAGATATTATGAAGGAAAAGAGGGAGTTATTAGTAGTTTAGAAAAACTTTTTAATACGAAGGATAAATCAGAAGAGTTAATTTATTTTATATATCCAAAAGATAGAGTTGATGAAGTTTGGACAGACAAAGATAAGCAAGTATATAGGAAAAAAAGAATAACACCTGGAATGAAGTCAAGAACTGTATATACTTCAACAAAATCAGAAATTCCTAAAGCAGATGACGGAAGTATAAGATATAAAATAGATGAAAAAAAATATCCACTAAAAGCAGATATTGCTATATATGGTGATAAAGTAAAAATTCATACACTTACAGAGAAACTTTCTGGTATTTTTATAGAAAATAAAGATTTAGCTGATACTCTAAAAAGTTTAATAAGATACATCATAGATAATAAAAAATAAAATTGGCCCCCGACCCGACAATAAAGTCGAATCGAGGGCCATTTCTTCGATTGAGAAATTTTTTCTTTTTAATTTCTCTTTCTTTTTCTTTGTGCAGATTTTAGGTCAATTCATGTTGACCTAGCAATCCTTACTCCTTACCATACATCTCCCATGATTGGCTCCTTTCATTTTGTAGTGATTCTATAGAGTCAACTAGACTTGTCGCCGTCTCAACCCCTGATGACTTATAGCCATCAGGGGCTTCCACGACCTAGTCTCAGTCGCCCATTGATCACCTCCATGGTTGCCAAATTTCCGTCGCAGTCAGAATGACTGCATATCTTCATAATTCCACTTGCTATTATACTCCTATCATTATTTTTGTCAAGAGAAAATACCAGTTTTAATAAAATTCTTTTATTTTAATGTCAAATTTATAGAAATTTAGTCAGTTCTAATTTAACAAAATTTATATCAAAATGGCTCTATTTAGAGCTGTTTTTAGTGTTTTAAAAGATGAAATGTCAAAAAGACTTGACAAATAATTTAAAAGGTGTATACTGCCTAGCAGATAGTTGATTGAAAGAACTGACAATCTCTTCTATTCAAGGGGCCTAAGCCCAGATATAAAACGCTGGGCCCAACGAATAGAAGAGATTAGAAGTGAGTAGGGTGGTGAAAATACTGCATACGGGACCCTCGCCTTTAGCAAGCGAGCGTTGTGCAGAACCGAAGCCAACTCAGAAAGTTGGTACTCCATAATGGAGAGTGACTGGAATGGTTTAAATTCATGAGTCATCGGTGAACCAAAATGGGGGAGCGTGTTGAAGGTTAGATTCCTTCGTCTACCGCCTGAATCCTATGCTTCATAGGATATGTGCCCCCAGCCCAAGCTCACTTCGCCGGTTTCTTTTACAAATAAGTTCTTCGTAAACCTTTTCCAAGGAGGAAGTAATGTGCCGTAGAAAGAACATCATTTTGTCGTCGACGTACCGCCGGTCGTTGGAGGCCAAAGCGACGCAACTCTTGCGTCGTAAAGGACTCACTTGGGCCGGTACTCCTGCAAAGGAGGTCCGCGTCGGCCAAGTGGTGTTCGAACGACGCATCATCTTGACGGTCCCGCCAGGGGCTGGAAATAAGCGATGATTCGTCGTCAGTCCGGTGCTCTATCTGATCCTTGCGCAGATATCACCGAGGCCTTATGTGTTGGGCTGGAATACGAACACTCCTGCCGTGGAGGTCAACGGTGTAATAAAGCCGAACACTTTGTTCGGCTTCCTACCAGAGTTCTGAATTGTTTCAGATTTCTGGTAGGACAATTCCGTCCCTAGTTCTTTGATGACCAAAATTTCTAGTAAAGTGGACGACCTTATAATGTTTTTTACCTCCAAGAGAATCTTTCAAGATATTATAA
>MPLY02035729.1_pt1 | contig 21142 bp, 19 predicted proteins | sample 1617301 | NCBI WGS metagenome assembly MPLY02 (sample SAMN05944805, study PRJNA350692) | marine metagenome | biome: marine; feature: ODZ; material: water; isolation source: 140 m water sample filtered on 0.2 um supor filter | place: Pacific Ocean | collected 2012-04-08 | depth 140m m
GCGAAAAAATCAAAAATTCTCCTTGCGAAAGGTTTTTAATCTACATCCGATAACAAAGTATATGAGGTTCAAGAAATTTCGCACACTTTTATTGATAAAATCAAGGAGGTGTGCGAAACTTCTCATATACTTGAACGTTATGTGAAATAAATTTTTTAATTACAAAACCATGATTGATAAAAAGCCAATTTTTGTTGTGGAAATGAAATGGAAAAATGATATATATGCTCTTGAACTATACAATTCAATAAATTTTTCTGGTCTAAAATCAGTTACACAAGTGCAAGCGGTATGTTTTACAGACGACAATGATGTTGTACTTTACCAACATTCCGACAATTATCTCGGTTTGCCGGGCGGGACTCCAGAGGAGGGTGAATCATTTGAAGAAACGCTCAAAAGAGAATTGTATGAAGAAATAAGTGTTGAGGTGCTAGATTTTGGACCTATCGGGTATATCAAGGTCTATAAAAAAGATCGGCCAGAAAAATTTGATTTTCAACTACGTTATTGGGCAAAGGTAAAATTATTAGAAGAGACGCCTGACCCAGACAATAAAGCCATTGGAAGAGTACTGACACCAATCAATAAAGCAGTTGAAAAATTGAATTGGGGCAAAAGAGGAGAATTGCTTATTGAACTTGCAAAAAATAAAGGTGGTTTTGTTAATTAAAAAAATTTACATCACATAACAAAGAGTATGCAGTTCAGGAATTTTTCGCTATTATATTTATAAGGAATAAAAAATTCCTTCACTCAAATTTTTGCTCCATTTCATTACACAAAAACTTCGCATACTCTTAAACGTTATACGCAATTTTATTTTGACTACGTTTACTTTATGAAAAAATTCGATTATCAAATTAAGAACGACAAAAAAGTTTACGATATTCCTAAGGATATTTGTAAGGAGATGTTTCGACGTGCCGATGAAGCCATGAAAAACTGTTTTCCTGAGCCTAATAAAGGTTTTGCAGTTACAGTACTTACAGATAAAGGTAATATTTATGAAGGCGTATCTTACAATTCTGATACTTACACATTAACTATGCACTCTGAAGCTACTGCATTAGCTCATGCGGTAATTCATGGCGAAACTAATATTATTGCGATCACTGGTTGGAATTGTCATATCTGTAAACAACTAATTTGGGAAAGTAGTTTGCGATCAAATATTGACGTTATGATAATCTGGGAAGAAGATAATCGAATTTCTAAAGAACCAATATCAAGTATGATGCCGTATCCTTGGCCAGAAAAGCTAGAAAAGCCGTCAAAATAAAACAGCAAGTATAACAGTGAATATCTGGTTCCAGAAAATTGACTCTTTGTAATTTTAAGGACTGTCAATTTTCTTCCACCCATATTCCGACTCCGAATGGTGAAAACACAACGTCTGTGCAAATATCAACGATTGTACTAAAGTGAACGTAATCGTGAATAAACCATCGGAACATCAGATATACTGAAACGTTATACGCAATTCAAAAAATATTTTTCTAAGAGGTATAATGAAGATAGGCTTTCTAAAAGGGGAATAAATTTGATTTTTTCTTTATTTGATAAGTATGATAAGAGAATATTTATAAATATCTAATTTTTATAAACTATAAGATGAATATTCCAGAGTATTATAGATGGTTAAAAAGAGATTGGGCCAAAGTAGGTTTTATTTTCTCTTTTTTCCTGTTTGCTTTCTTGTTTATATTTGTGCTAAAGGAAGATATAATTTTATTTGTCATTCTTTTGCAAATCCCTTTATACATGCTTCATCAAACCGAGGAATATGTTTTTCCAGGTGGTTTTAGAAAATTTTTTAATACTAAAATATTTAAGCTAAAAACTGAAGATGAGCCATTGAATCAAAATTTTATTTTCTTTTTGAACGTTCTTTTGATATGGATAATACTACCAGTGTTTGCTCTTTTGTCTATAAAAAACTATCAATATGGGCTATGGATACCCTACTTTGTATTTTTTGGAGGGATAAATCACATTTTGTTAGCAATAAAAGCTAAAAAACTTTATAACCCTGGCTTAATTGTAAGTCTGTTTGTGAATATTCCAATAGGTCTTTGGTCGATTTTATTTCTTACAGACAAAGGTGTTATTAATAATTTTTTTCTGAATCCATATTTAGCCATAGGTTTTGGTATAAACGCATTGCTACCGATATTAGGCATGATTGTGTTGAAAAATTATAAAAGAAAATAAGTAAAACGAAAAAATCAAATTTCTAATAAATGAGGAAAGCCTATCTAATGAATGAGAACGAAAAATATTTTTTGAACTCACTCCGCTACGCTCCGTGCCCCGCTGCGTTCTCCTCCTTTCAGTCGTCGGGGCGTATAACAAGGGATATACGGTTCGGGGCTCGGCTCGCCCCTCTCCCAAATTTTTCTTTCGCTACGCTACAGAAAAACTTCGTATATCCCTAACGTTATGTGAAATAATATTTATTCTTTATTCTATAAATCAATATTATGTTTGATAAAAAAGAGCTTTGTGAATTTCTAGTAGAAGCAAAAAAAACCACTTATGCTGCTGGTGATTCGGCAAAAAAAATTATCAACGATGATAAATCTACCACTTTAATTTTCGAGAGTGGAGACTGGAAATATCACGATAATTATTTTGGTGGTGAGCCTTATGGTGGCAGAGAGGTTGTATTTTTTAAAGGTAAGCCAGTCTACATTATGACTTATTATGGGCAGGTTGATGATTCTGTATCTGATATCAACAAAGTTTATGGCATATTGATGGATGCGTTAAAATTAATTCCAGAAGATAAGCCATATCGTGGTCCTGAAAAATACAACAATGGGGATTTATCATACGAAAATAGTTTTACAGGAGAAGTTGACAATTTTTTTGGAGAAGAGTCAATATCTGAAAATGGAAACGAAATTTACAAAGCTAGGTATATTGGAGGTTTTGTAGATGTAAAAAAGGAAGAATAAATTTTACTCAAGGGGACGTTGCACTTTCTTTTTGGCACAAAAATAATATAATAAGGAAGCTAAAAAGAGCACTCACATAACACAGTATATCTGGATCGCTCGTGCCTTCGCTCTCCCATATTTTTCTCCACTACGTTCCGCAAAACATCAGATATACTGAAACGTTATACGCAATTCAAAAAATATTTTTCTAAGATGGATAAGGGCGATAGGCTTTCTAAAAAGGGGGATAAATTTGATTTTTTCTTAAAAGAAGTGATGAAAAAGAAATCCAAACCTAAGGGAAGAAATTTGAAGCCTTATGTGTATCGTGGATTTTTCTATTGCGGAGAGTGTGGTTGTTTTATCACTACTGAAACGCAGAAAGGTCATAACTATTTGCGATGTACCAAACGGAAAAATCCTTGTTCGCAGAGATATACACGAGAAGAAATCATCACTTCTCAAATTAAAGAGGAAATCAAAAAAGTTTCTTTGTCTTCCGCTTGGGTCGATGCGTGCGTGCAAGAATTAGAAAAGGAACGCACGCAGGAAAAACAAGCGGAAAGCTCTTTTGTGTTGAAGCTTCGAAATGAACTCATCGAGATTGAGCAGAAGTTAGATAGTTTGCTTGATTTGCAATTAAATGGAGCGTTGTCGCAAGATGAGTATATTGCAAAAAAGACAAAACTGCTCAATCAAAAAATCGACATTTCGGAGAAAATCACCGCTTCAAAGCAAAAGAGCGATAATCGGTTCGAACCTTTGATGCATTTTCTAAAAGCCACTAACCAAGCCGAAAAAATCGCTTTACAAGAAAACCCCGAACAGGGTCGGGATTTTCTCAAAAAGATTGGTTCGAACTTCCACATCGCCGAGCGCACACTCGCCGTGGACTTGAAAAAACCTTGGCGCGTAGCGCGTTCTTGGCATTCTGTGTCGCGCAGCATAGCTCCACATTCTGCCGTTTCGGGCAAAAGTGAAAATTGGCGGAGAGGACGGGATTCGAACCCGTGGAGGGCGTTAACCCTCACTCGCTTTCCAAGCGAGCACCTTAAACCGCTCAGCCACCTCTCCAAGTATTATCACTTTAAACTTTTAGATTACTTATTTCAAACAGAGAAAAAACTCGACATTGCCGAGTTTTTTCTTTTCTTACGCACGAGAAGCTTTAAAGCAATCTCTACACATTAGGTTGTCGGTTCTTTCTGGATTTGGTTTAAAAGGAAGTTCTGTGATTGCAGTATTACATTTACTACATTCCCAATCTCCCTTAAACATCTCTCTCGGACCACCGAAACTTCCACCTCTACCCCCACTTCTTTTGGGAGCGCTTTTTCTATGACAATCACGGCACTTGAGTTCATTTTCTCTTTCAGGATTTGGCTTGAACGGAAGTTCGGTAATGGAAGCTCCGCAATCGGCACAAGTCCAGTTGCCTTTGTGCATAGTGCGCTCACCAAAGTTATTGTTTTCGTAAGCCACTTTACCTTCTGGTTAACTTTTAACGACCTCTTAGAAAATCTCAGGCAAAGTGCTTTTTAACGCTCTATTTACCTTAAACTTATCTAACATGAGAATTTTGGCTGAAAATAGGGTTATTGTCAAAGGAATAGTGTTATTATCTTGCCTATGGAGATTAAAAAGGAAATAAGAAAATACGCAAAAAAGAAAAAAGCCAAGAATAATGAATGGTTTTTTAAGACTGGGAAAGGGGAATATGGGGAAGGGGACAAATTTCTGGGTTTAACCATGCCAGAGCAAAGAAAAATTACTCTGAAACACAGGGAATTAGGATTAAGGGAAGTAAAAAAACTATTAGATAGTGTTTATCATGAGGAAAGAATGATAGGGCTTTTGATTTTGGTTTGTAAATATAAAAAAACTAAAAATAAAAAAGAAATATTTGATTTTTATCTGAAAAATAAAAAAGCTATAAACAATTGGGATTTGGTTGATGTTACAACACCGAATATTGTCGGTGATTATTTAAAAAACAGGGATAAGGGTCTTTTATACAAATTTGCTAAATCAAAAGACCTTTGGCAAAAAAGAATAGCAATTGTTGCGACCTGCGTTTTTATAAAGGAAGGCAATCTTAAGGACACTTTCAAAATTTCTGAAATACTTTTAAATGACAAACATGATTTAATTCACAAGGCTGTTGGCTGGATGCTGAGAGAAGCCGGAAAGAAAAATCAAAAAGAATTGGAAAAGTTTTTGAGTAAGTATTCTAAAGTAATGCCACGAACGATGCTTCGATATTCACTTGAAAAATTTCCCGAAATTAAAAGAAAAAAATATATGAAAAAATGAGAGTAATTTTAGCTTTTGTATTAATTGGGCTCTTAACTGGTTTTATTGTGAATTTCTTTTTCGCGGATAAAGATGGCGACTTTTCAAGAATTACTATTGAAAATAATACATGGAATATTGAAGTCGCAGAGAGTTTAAAAGACAGAATAAAAGGTTTGTCTGGTAGAAATAATTTGAAAAAAGACTCTGGAATGTTATTTATTTTTTCTGGAAGTGATTTTCATAGCATTTGGATGAAGGAGATGAATTTTCCCATAGACATTGTTTGGATTGATAAAAATTTTAAAGTCGTTGGTTTAAAAAATGTTGCCAAGCCGGAGAGCTACCCCGAAATCTTTAAGCCCCAGTCACCAGCTAGGTATGTTTTAGAAATAAGTGCTGGGGAGGCAAAAAGGGCAAAAATAAAAATTGACTCGACTGTAAAAATTTTCTGAAACGCCTGAGAAACCATAGTCATTGAGAGGTCGGAAAAGTCAAGAGTTTACATAGTATCTTTTTATTTTCGTAATTTCTTATCCCCACCAAATGTCTTTCCGAGTGGTGTAATATAAAGGAGCATTTTTATTTTTGTCTGTGGGGAACGAAGAGAAGAAAAAGTTTATCAAACTAAGTTAGAGTTCTAAATGTCTACAAAAACATTAAAATCACATCCTAGAAAGACTGCTAAAAAGAGTGCCAAGAGAACAGCAAAAAAGAAAACCCCAATAGTTCAGAGAAAAAAGTCTTCTACACCAAGTCCATCTAGTAAAAAATATAATTTAGTTAAAAAGATACAAAAACGCAATGGCGAAATAGTCCCTTTTGATATTGAAAAAATAAAAACAGCTGCTTATAAAGCAATGCTAGCCGTTGCCGAAGGTGGCGAGGAAGAAGCGTGGGTAATTGCAGATAGAGTTTATTCTGATCTTGTAAAGATTACTAAAACTTACAAAAATTTTATTCCAACAGTTGAAGGTATTCAAGATGAAGTAGAGAAAGAATTAATTCTTGGTAATTATGTTCACACTGCTAAGTCATATATTTTATACAGACAGGGGAGGGCAAAAATTCGGTCACAACTTATAGTTCCAGAAGATGTTAAGAAAAAAATAAAACAAAGTCGCAAATATTTTAAAAATCCATACCAAGAATTTATTTTTTACCAATTTTACTCAAGGTGGGTCCCAGAATTAAACAGGAGAGAAACATGGGTTGAAACAGTCGAAAGATTTACGGATTACATGAAGGAACGTCTTGGTAAGAAGCTGTCGGAAAGTGAATATGGTGAAATTAAGGAGGGAATTTTAAAACAGAATGTCTGCCCTTCAATGAGACTTCTTTGGTCTGCCGGAAAAGCTTGTAGAGCTACGAACGTTAGTGCATATAATTGTGCTTACATTGCTCCTACAAGCTGGAAGGATCTTTCTGACATCATGTATGTTTCGATGTGTGGTTGCGGTTGCGGATTTTCTGTCGAACCTGAAAATGTGGAACAATTTCCTCAAATTCAAAGACAAACAGGCGAGAAAGCCAAAACTATTGTTGTGGAAGATAGTAAGGAAGGGTGGTGTAGCGCTTTCGTTGATGCCTGCAAAGCTTGGTCTTCAGGCAAGGATGTGGACATAGACTACTCCAAGGTAAGGCCTGTTGGGTCAAGACTTGTAACCATGGGGGGCAGAGCTTCTGGTCCTGCGCCCTTGGACGAGCTAATGAAGTTCACAAAGCGTAAAATGCTAGCAAAACAGGACAGAAGGCTCTCCACGCTTGATATGCACGATATAATCTGCCAAATAGGTCTTATTGTTGTTGCTGGGGGTGTTAGAAGAAGTGCCCTTATTTCTCTTTCTGCTCTAGACGACGCAGACCTGAGAGACGCAAAGAAGGGTGCCTTTTGGCAGACAGAAGGACAAAGAAGCATGGCTAATAATTCCGCAGTCTATAATAACAGGCCCAGAGCCTCAGAATTTTTGGAGGAATGGACAGCACTTGTTTCGTCAGGTGCTGGTGAGCGAGGTATTTTTAACAGGGGAGGAATGAAATCTCAATTACCGGAAAGAAGACTTGAAAAAATGAAAGGACAGAAGCAACCTGGCATGAACCCTTGTGGAGAGATTTATTTAAGGTCAAGGCAATTTTGTAATTTGACTAATGTTGTAATTAGACCAAGAGATACCGAAGAGAGCTTGAAGAAAAAAATAAAACTGGCGACTATTCTTGGAACTTATCAAGCTTCTCTAACGGACTTTAAACATCTTTCTAAAGATTGGGTAAAGAACTGCAAAGAGGAAGCACTTCTTGGGGTTGGTTTGACTGGGTATTATGACAATAAGATTGTTAGAAACGACAAGGTTCTTTCAAATTTAAGGAAAGAATCGATTAAGGTTAATAAAAAATATGCCAAAAGATTTGGCATTAATGAATCTACCGCTATTACCTGTGTTAAACCAAATGGCAATTCTGGACAACTTTTAGGTGTCGGTTCTGGAATGCATCCTTGGTACGCGCCATACTATATTAGAAGAGTCAGGATTAATGTGACAGACTCGCTTTTGAAATTGGCGCAGGAGCAAGGAGTACCAATAAAGCCGGAAATAGGTTATTCAACTTCAAATGCCACAACCATGGTTCTTGAGTTTCCAGTTGCAGCACCGAGAGGAGCTATTTTAAAGGACGATATTAGTGCCTTGGATTTTTTGAATGAATGGAAAAGATTAAAGGAAAATTATACCGAGCATAATCCATCGGCCACTGTTTTTGTTGGCGATAATGAATGGCTTGGTGTTTCAAATTTTGTTTATAAGAATTGGGACATAATTGGAGGCCTTTCATTTCTACCAAGGAACGAGCATGTCTATCAATTAGCACCTTATGAGGAAATAACCAAGGAAGAGTATGAAAAGAGAGTTAGAGAACTTGGAGAGTTGGATTTCTCAAAACTAATACAGTATGAACATGAAGACAACACCAAGGGGTCAAAAGAATTAGCTTGTGTTGGGGGACTTTGCGAATTGGATGATTTAGAGGTAATTAAAACTCAAAAGAAGAAGTAGTATTACAGAGGGAATAGAAAAATCCGAGCGTTGAGCCCGGATTTTTCATTTTGTCTGCTTTTGTGTCTATAAGCCGAATTCTGTACCGAGCACCAAGCTGGTGCTTCGGCGGCAGTTATTTATCTGGGATGATTGTTGCCAACCACCTCTACCCCCACACCTTTTGGTACGACGCACTTCGCACGTAGCCCTTGGCAATATCACACCAAAAGGTGTGGGGGTCTAGCGGCACTCCTAGTTATATTTAATATAACTGGCACGACCTTGCATCCAAACCAGAATTTAGCCGTTTCACCTTCTATGTTTCCATAGAAGCTCACCCGATTGGGTGCCAACATTTTTTCAAATCTTGGCGTCTCTGTTCGCATCTCTACCGAGCACCATATGGTGCTTCGGCGACGGGTGTTACCCGCAGCCCTGCTCCTCGCATAAGCGAGGGGATGTTCGGACTTTCCTCTCAACATTTGTAAAAATGAAGAGCAACTACCCAACACAAAAGCTCCGTCAATTATATAATAAATATTACAAAAGTCCACAAGTGGATATCGTAGACCCTAAAATTAGACAATAAAAGTTATCAAAGTCCAGTAGCTTGTCTATTAAAGGTCTTATTAGCTACAATTTAGTGTATTGAGAGTGAGTTTTGTTGTTTAATTTTAATCAAATTGAATATGGAATATAATTTGTCGGACCAGCAGTCTAATTTACAAAACAAAGTACCAAAGCTTAGTGCGGGGAAAATTGAAAATTTGTCTTTTTATGTAATTCTAATTCTCTCCTTTCTTCTTCCTATTTTTCTGGTACCAAGTATTATTTTCCCATTTCAACTCGGGAAGATATTTCTTGTTGGAGTAGGGGTAATCCTAGCTTTTACTTTGTGGATTATTGCACAACTTAGAGCAGGCAGCTTGGAATTACCAAGGAGTTTTGTTTTTTATTTAGCAGGATTAGTCTTAATTCTCGGTTTTATCTCAACTCTTTTCTCTGGCGCTATTTTTGAGTCATTTATTGGTGTTGGAGGGGAAACTAGCACTTATTTTTTCTTCCTAATCTTGTTCCTTTTGCTGTTCACATCCTTTAAAGTATTTAATTCTTCCAGAAGGGTTATTCGCTTGTATTTAATCTCCATTCTTTCTTTTACCATACTCATTATTTATCAACTTTTGAGGGTATTTGTAGGGGCAGACTTTCTTGATTTTGGAATTTTAAATTCAACCACTTCTACCTTGGCTGGTAAATGGGGTGATTTGGCAATACTGCTTGGTTTATCTACTCTGGTTTCTGTCATGGCTTTGCAATTTTTTAGCATAACAGGTCTCAAAAGAGTACTCTTGTATATCTTTATGTTTCTCTCCCTTTTTATAGTGTTGATAGTTAATTCGTTGCTGAGTTGGATTGTCATTGGTATTTCATCTCTTCTTTTATTTATCTATTTTTATTTCCAGGGTAGAAATGAAGAAACCGAGGGTGTTTCTAAGAAGAAGATAGCTAAATTACCTATAATCCTTTTTATTTTGTCGATTCTGTTTATTTTGATGAGAGGAAATATAGGAGATTTTGTCTCGAACCAATATGATATTTCTAGAGTTGACGCTAGACCGAATTTTTTCAGTACGTTGAATATAGCCAAAGGGGCCTTGATGCAAAGCCCAGGATTTGGTTCTGGTCTTAACAGGTTCAATATAGAATGGGGACTTAACAAACCACTTAGTGTCAATAATACTATATTTTGGGATACCAATTTTAATTATGGAATTGGCGTTATTCCGACGTTTCTTGTAACTAATGGAATTCTTGGTTTCGCTTCTTGGGTTATATTTCTGATTCTATTGTTTACTTTAGGAATAAGAGTCCTGTTTAAGAATCTTAAAGATTCCAGATCAAAGTTTATTATTCTGTCATCTTTCTTGTCAGCTGGGTATCTTTGGACATTTTCTATTGTTTCTGTGCCAGGAAGTGTTGTTTTGACCGCAACATTTTTGATGACTGGCGTCCTTCTGGCTTCTATTTCAAGGGAAGGTTTTATAGAGCACAAAAAAATATCTTTCTCTGGCGAATCTAAGGCTGGTTTTGTTTCCGTTTTTCTCTTAGTTTTAATCCTTATTTTGAACGCTGGGTTCGCCTATATGATGTATGCCAGGTATATATCATCTGTTTACGCTTCCAAATCTCTAACTGATGTCAATCTTAATAATGATTTGGATTCTGGTCTTCGGAACATAAACAAGGCAATTTCTCTTTCAAAAACTGATGAAAATTATAGACTAGCTTCACAACTTCATATTATGAGACTAAGTAATCTTTTAAATGAGGAAGATTTAGCTGGTACGGAAGAAGGGATTACAAAATTCCAAGAAATTCTAGGCACTGCTATTTCGAGAGCCGAAGCAGCTACTAATGCTGACGAGGCTGATTATAGAAACTGGGTTTCTCTGGGGAATATCTACGAAGCGATTATACCTTTAGGTATTCAGGGAGCCTATGAAAGTGCAAAACGGACATATGAAAGGGCATCTGAAGCTAATCCAACTAACCCTTCACCAGATCTGGCTTTAGCAAGACTTGAGGTCCAAAATGGGGATAACGATTCTGCCAGAGTGAATATTAATAATTCGCTGCAGAAGAAAAATAATTATACTGAGGCTATTTTCCTTCTCTCGCAAATAGAAATAAATGAAGGGAATATTAAGGAAGCCACTAAAGCAGTAGAAGCGGCATCTCTGATTAATCCTAATGATTCGCTGGTTTTCTTTCAGCTAGGGTTTCTTCAATTTAATCAGTCAGACTATGAAGCTGCAATTCAATCTCTCGAAAGAGCAGTTGTCCTAAATCCTCCATACTCTAACGCTAAGTATTTCCTTGGTTTGAGTTATTATGGTGTTGACAGGCTTGAAGAGGCTGTCCAACAATTTGAGGATATTAAAGTTTTAAATCCTGATAATCAAGAAGTTGAGCTTATCTTAGATAATCTAAAAAGTGGTAATCCTCCTCTATTGAATGTGGGGCCCCCTGCTCCAGAAGATAGAGAAGAATTACCAGTTGACGAATTGTAGTTAAAAGGCCCATAATTCTCTTGCTAGTATGGTTCAGAGGGTCTTAAAATTCTTAGGAAGTGAAATAAAAGGCTTGCACCAAGCAGCTTATTTGCTTGGGCTTTTTGCCATTTTTTCTCAAATCTTAGGATTAATCAGAGATCGACTTTTAGCCCATTCTTTTGGTGCAAGTACCTCACTTGATATTTACTATGCAGCCTTTAGGATTCCAGACTTTATCTTCGTTGCTGTTGCTTCAATGGTTTCAATTTTTGTTCTGGTTCCATTTTTGGTGGACAGAATAGACAAGAGTAAGGAGAGGGGTATAGATTTTATAAACAATATTTTCTCTTTTTTCTTTGGCCTTATTATCTTAGCCAGTGTCGTTGCCTTTTTTCTAGTACCTTTCCTTTCAAAATTCTTGTTTCCTGGATTTAGTACAGAGTCGTTAGAGACTCTGACAAACCTCACGAGAGTATTACTCTTATCACCGATATTTTTAGGCCTTTCAAATTTATTTTCAAGTATTACCCAGGTCTATAAGAAGTTCTTTGTCTATTCGATTAGTCCACTTCTCTATAATCTGGGGATTATTTTCGGTATTCTTTTCCTATATCCAAGTCTTGGTTTAATGGGACTGGGGCTGGGTGTTGCCCTTGGAGCACTGATGCATTTAGCTATTCAAATACCGGTTATTATTCAAACCGGTTTTTTCCCATCCTTCAAATTTAATCTTGATTTAAAAGAAGTTATTGATATTGTCAAAGTCTCTCTTCCAAGAACTATTACTCTGTCTCTCTCAAATATCACAATCTTAATTCTAATTTCCTTCGCCTCTGTCTTAGGAGAGGGTTCAATTTCTGTTTTTAATTTTTCTTTCAATTTACAATCTGTTCCACTTTCGATTATTGGGGTTAGTTATAGTGTTGCGGCCTTTCCAACTTTAGCCAGATTTTTTTCTGCTGGTGAGGCAAAAAAATTCACAGACCATATTGTTACCGCCTCTCGTCACATAATTTTCTGGTCCATTCCAGCCATCTTTCTTTTTGTAGTTCTTAGAGCACAGATTGTTAGGGTTGTTCTTGGTTCCGGAAGATTTGGTTGGGACGATACCAGATTGACTGCAGCTGCCTTGGCCCTTTTTGTTGTATCGATTCTGGCTCAAGCTCTAGTGATACTTTTTGTTAGAGGATACTATGCTGCCGGCATAACTAGGAGACCTTTGATTATAAACATGGTTTCTTCAATATTAATAGTTGCCTTTGCTTTTTTCTTGGTTAACTTATTCACAACCAGTGATGTTTTTCGATATTTTGTGGAGAGTCTTCTAAGAATTGAAGATATTCCGAACACAACCATTATTATGCTTCCTTTGGCTTATTCTTTGGGCATGCTTATTAACCTGATAATTTTATGGCAGTCGTTTCGGCGTGATTTTAAGGAGTTCTATGTACCTATTAAAGAGACTTTTTTCCATAGTGTTGTTGCCTCATTTTTTATGGCTTTTACTACTTTTCAATTCCTTCGAATCTTTGATAATATTTTTGACATTAACACCTTTTGGGGTATTCTCTCTCAAGGGCTTTTCTCCGGGCTGATAGGCATTGCCTTTGGAGTTTTTCTTTTGAAAATTTTTGACAACAGAGAGATAAACGAAATCTGGAAATCTCTCCATTCAAAATTCTGGAAAGTTAAAACTATTGGCGAAGAAACGGGCTCTCTTTAAAAATGATTGATACAAACCTAATACGCAACTTTTCTATAATTGCTCATATTGATCATGGGAAATCTACTTTAGCCGACAGAATGTTGGAAGAGACGAAAACTATTGAGAAGCGAAAAATGAAAGAACAGCTTCTCGATACCATGGACCTAGAACGGGAAAGGGGAATTACCATAAAAATGCAACCAGTCAGGATGCTTTTTGAGAGTGTTGACGGGAATCCTTATACATTTAACTTGATTGATACTCCGGGCCATATCGATTTTTCATATGAGGTTTCTCGTGCCCTGAAAGCTGTTGAAGGCAGCATTCTTTTAGTAGATAGTACCCAAGGTATTCAAGCTCAGACTTTGACGACACTTAGAATGGCTGAAGCTATTGGTTTGAAGATTGTTCCCGTCTTAAGCAAAATTGATTCTTCTTTAGCTAGGGTAGACGAGGTAGAGAGCGAAATATGTGAGCTTTTAGGGTGTAAAGAAACTGAAATTATTAGAGTTTCGGGAAAAACAGGAGAAGGTGTCAAAGAATTGATGGAAGAAATTGTTTCAAAAATTCCTTCCCCAAATCATAATAGTAAAACAGACTCAGATTTTCGCTCTCTGACTTTTGATTTTAAATACTCAACCCATAAGGGAGTGGTTATTTATACGAGAGTTTTTGATGGAGAAGTTAAGAGAGGAAACTCTCTCTTAATGAAAGCGGGTAATAAAAAATTTAGTGCACTTGAAGTTGGTAAATTTGCCCCAGAAGAGACACCAGTAGATAGCCTTGGGCCGGGAGAAATTGGCTATATTGTGACTGGGATTAAAGAACCGGGGGTTGCTTTCGTTGGGGATACCATCTCTGCGTTAAAGAGCAGTTTAGAGCCGCTAGAGGGTTTTTTGGAGCCCAAACCGGTTGTTTGGGCTTCTGTTTACCCGAATAGTCAAGATGATTTTGATTTACTTCGACAAGCTTTGGAGAGATTAAGACTTTCTGATTCTTCCTTTTCTTTTGAAGAGGAATCTTCTGGCTCTTTAGGAAGAGGCTTTCGGTCGGGTTTTTTGGGGATGCTTCATCTCGAGATCATAACAGAGAGAATAAGAAGAGAGTTTAATTTAGAAATTATTGTTACAACGCCAAGTATTACTTATGAAGTCTTAAATAAAAGTAAAGAAAAATTCCTGGTATACTCTCCTGTTTTTTTCCCAGAATATGGGGATATTGAAGAGATTAAAGAGCCTTGGATAAATTTAAACATCATTACGCCAGGGAAATATTTAGGAAATGTCATGCAACTTTTATTTGATCATGAAGCCGAAGTGGGGGATACAACCAGCTTTAAAGATGGCAGGGCTCAGATTAGTTCCGAAATGCCTTTAAGGGAATTAATGAGAAATTTTTTTGATGAATTAAAAAATGTTTCCAGCGGTTACGCCTCGCTCTCCTATGAGACTGGAGAAATGAGAAAAGCAGATGTTGTTAAGTTGGACTTATTAGTAGCAGATGAAGTCATTCCTGCGTTTTCGCGAATTGTTTCTAAAAAAAGAGTTCAGGAGGAGGCTGAAAAAGTAGTAGAAAAATTACACGAAGTCCTACCGAGACAAATGTTTGTGGCAAAAATCCAAGGCAGAGCCTTGGGGAGAATTTTGTCTTCAAAAACCTTGAAAGCTCTGAGAAAAGATGTTACCCAACATATGTATGGTGGGGATATTACTAGAAAGATGAAGCTTCGAGAAAAACAGAAAAAGGGAAAGAAAAAGATGAAAGAGGGTGCAAAAGTTAGTATCCCTCAAAGCGTTTTTATGAAGATGATGCGTTCAGGTTAAGATTCTCCGTGTACAGGCGGATTTGATTGAGCACCACTGGGGAATGGGCTATACAAAAGAATCATACTGATTATTATAATGACGCTTAGCACTGCCATGGCATATTTAGCGTATTTCTGGGTCTTTTTATGAAAAAGCATGAGCCATATTGTATCATATAACCATGGAGGATATTAATTTCAGGAGCCGAAAAAAGAAAAATACCTACCCCAAAATGACAATTTTAATACTCTTTGTTATTTTTTTAATTTTTGCCAGAGCCACTTGGAGTGTTTACACGAAAAATATGGACACAAAAGAAAATCTTATTGAAACTCAAAAAGATTTGGAAAATTTAGAAAATCGGAAGACTGACTTAGAAAATGAAATAAGCAGTCTTAGTACTGAAAAGGGTGTAGACGCTGAAATCCGATCTAAATTTCGTGTAGTTAAAGGGGGTGAAAAAATGATATTATTAATCGACTCGCCAGATGTGGCAAGTACCACAGAAGTGAATAATATTAGTAATTTCTGGTCGGAAGTTTTAGATTTGTTTAGTTTTTAGTCTTATGCAGAAGAAAGTTGTAATTTACTCATCTCCAACATGTCATCTTTGCAAAATAGCCAAGGCGTTTTTTGCCGAGCATAACATTCAATACGAAGACAAAAATGTTTTAAGTAATGCCCCAAACAGGCAAGAAATGATTGATAAAAGTGGCCAAATGGGAACACCAGTTATCTTTGTTGATGACGAGATGATGGTTGGTTTTGACCAAGCTCGGATGACAGAGCTTTTAGAAATTTCCTAATGTTGTGCTCAGGGCCGGGCTCGAACCGGCGACCCCTTGTTCTTCAAACAAGTGCTCTACCAACTGAGCTACCTGAGCATTTTATTTGAGCGATTTCTACCAAAACAGCTACCTAGACACCAAAAAATCAGAAAATCAATTCCCTACAAAATCAAAGAACCTACTCACATCAGGCAAGGAAGTGCCTGTTTGTTGTATTTTATCAACCTGCCCCAAAAGGTTGCTATAAGCTCCTAAGACACTTTCAAGATATGGTTGGACAAAATAGTAAGCCCCTAAGGTGATTCCAATAATTATTAAGAAGTAGGCAATCCTTATTATTCGACTCCAAAACATTGATTTCCTCACTTTTTTGAGGATCTCATTGTTTTCTCTGGTTAGCTCCAAGAGCTCTTTTTCTTGTTCTGGAGTCACGAACAAAGTATACCAAAAACGTCTTAAAATCAAAGATTTTTATGATATATTGAATTTACTTGCTCCTGTAGTTAAATGGATATAACAACCCCGTCCTAAGGGGTAGTTGTGGGTTCGATTCCTGCCAGGAGCACACTTAAGTGTGCTTGCTATTTGGATGATTTTACTCGAAGTTTTGTTTTTCGCTCCTTGTCTATTTTGGGGAGTCGTAATGTCAAAAGTCCGTGTTCCTCAACAGCATCTGCTTCTTCAACATCAACTTCAGTCGGTAGTAATATAGTTCTTGAAAATGTTCCCCAATAGAGTTCTCTGTATAAATAATCATCATTTTTATCTTCACTCGAACTTTGTCTAGTACCCCTAATGGTTACCATATCTCTCGAAATCTGAATGTCCAATGTATCAGGTCTTACACCAGCAACCATCGTTCTTATGACTACCTCATCAGGATTTTGATAGACATCAACAGTAAGCTGACCCTCCTCTTTCTCTAGCCAGTCATCTGAATCTTCAGTCGATGTTTCTTTTTCAGGATGTATTCTTATATTTTTTGTTTCTCCATCACTTTCAACTTCCATTTCTACTCCATCGTCAACACTGTTAGTGTTTACAGCACCTGTTAGTCTCTCAAAAAAAGATTTTTTTCGCTTTCTCATTATTTAAATTTTTTTATCCTTTTAACTTTCTCAAAGAATAGAATCAAAACGACAACCAAAGCCCAAACAGAGGCAAAGATCCAGAAGATACTATTACCAGATGTATTCATTATAAAAAAGTTGAAAAAGGTATGCAATGCAATAGCTAGTATAATTCCAATTATTAGACTTAACCTTTTTGCGTACCTGCTTTTATAGAAAGTTAGTGCCATTGAAAAACCAATGACTCCCGATGATAAAGTATGCAAGAGGGTGGCACCAATAAATCTCATATTTCCTGTAATAATGTTTTCCAGAAATCCACTGCCAGAAATAGAATTTATCAAAAATAGGGTATTTTCAAGAGCAGCAAATCCAAGGGCGGTAGTTATAAGGTAAATCATTGGGTCTATTGGTTCATCCATAGCCCTTCTCTTAAGGGCTGCAAAATATGACCCTGTATACTTAAAAATTTCCTCAAAAGTGGCCCATAAGAGAACAGTAATGAAGCTAATATTGACGAAATCTGTTGTTATTAATCTCTGGAGTGGGATTACTAAAGGCACGGCAATCATCCCAGCTACAAATGACAGAAAAATAAGGCCTCTTGGTTCTGGTCTCTTTTTATCTTGTCTTAGCCAAAACCAGAGCCAAAACAAGGCAGGGACAATACCCCCGAAGGCTGCATAAGTAATAGTTTGTAAATCTAAATTCATTTAGTTTGTGGCCAATCTTCTATCATTAACATTTTATCATTTTCCATTAGAGACCATATCTCTTCTGTAATGAACGGCATAAAAGGGTGAAGCATTTTTAAAGAAGTTTTTAATATATGGAGCAAAGTCCATCCTGCAGACTTTTTCTCTCCCTCATCTTCTCCAGACAATCTTGGCTTAGCCTCTTCAATAATTATATCCGCAAAGGTATGCCAAAAATAATGGTAAAGTTTTTCCGCGGCCAAGTAAAATCTATAGTTTTCTATATCATCCGTTATATCTTTTTGTATTTCCCGAAGCTCTTTAACACGTGCCTCATCAACTTTGTTTAATTCTGGCTTTTCTTTTAAATCAAGTTCTTCAATATTTGTTAAAACAAATCTAGAAGCATTCCAAACCTTGTTTGAGAAATGCTTATAAGCTTTGACTTTATTGTCAGATAAACTTTGATCATTTCCTGGACCGACTCCGACTACCATAGCCATTCGAAGAGCGTCTGCTCCAAATTTTTCTATCATTTCTAAAGGATCAACAGCATTGCCTTTTGATTTGCTCATTTTCTTCCCCTTTTCATCAAGAACTGTGCCGTGAAGATAAACGTTTTCAAATGGAATTTCTCCCAAATGGTAAGTGGTCATTAAAATCATTCTAGCTACCCAAAAGAAAAGAATATCGTGACCAGTTTCCAAGACAGAAGTCGGATGGTATGTCTCTAAGTCTGAAGTTTTCCCTGGCCAGCCAAGTGTAGAAAATGTCCAGAGGCCGGAAGAAAACCATGTATCAAGAGTGTCAGAATCTCTTTCCCAACCGCCTTCTTTTGGTGGCTCTACATCAACGTGAATTTCACTACCTTTATACCAAACGGGGATTTGATGACCGTACCAAATCTGGCGGGAAATATTCCAGTCTCTTAAATTATCTATCCAGTGGTAGTAAACTTTTTCGAATCTCTCTGGGATAATTTTGATTTGACTGCTTTCAACTACATGTCGCATCAGTTTTTTTAGCGTTACTTTTTCTCCAGTTTTTATTCCTTTCAGTTTCGAATCCCTTATTTTAAATTCTTTATTAACATTGATAAACCATTGTTTTAATATTTGCGGTTCAATTGTTCCACCGCCGCGACTGTTTACCGCTGCTGCATGAGTATAATTTTTGTCTATTTTTGTAACTAGTCCTTTTTCTTGAAGTTTTTCAACTATTTTAGGCCTGACTTTTTTAATGTGTTCCCCGGCAAATTCTCCAGCAATTGGTAAAAGTTTTCCTTTAAAATCAATAATCTGTTCAAAATCTAAATTGTGTCTTTCTGCAATATCAAAATCTATTGCGTCATGTGATGGAGTAATGGTCATAGCTCCTGTGCCAAACTCCATATCAATGATGTCGTCTTTTACAATGGTTGCTTCAATTTCTCCATTTATCCACTCAAGCTTTATTTTCTGTCCATGCTTATATTCGGCATATCTTTTGTCGTCGGGGTGCATAACAACATATTTATCTCCAAATTTTGTCTCAGGTCTAGCTGTAGCAATTTCAAATGGACCATATTTTAAATAATAGAACGGAGTCTGTTTTTCGACTCTTTCAACTTCGTCATCGGAAACGGTTGTCTGTAAATATGGGTCCCAGTTAATAATCCTTTCGCCTTGATAAATTAAACCATCATCATACATTCTTTTAAAAGCAGTGTTTACAGCCAAAGTCCTTTTTTCATCCAAAGTGTATGCCTCACGAGACCAATCGAGTGAAGCCCCCATTTTTTTGGTTTGTCCAATGATTGTATCGTGACTATTTTGGGCAAAATCTTCAACAAGTTTTAAAAATTCTTCGCGCCCTAAATCGTGTTTAGTTTTCTTCTCCTTTTTATACAAATCTTCTTCAACTCTTGATTGAGTGGCAATTGCAGCATGATCAGTACCAGGAACCCAGAGGGTCCTTTTGCCTCTCATTCTGTTAAATCGAATCATAATATCCTCAATTGCGAGCATAAGAGAATGTCCTAAGTGAAGTACGCCAGTCACATTTGGGGGAGGGAGGACTATGGAGAAAACTTCACTTTTTTCGTTACAAATTCCTTTCTCTAAGCAAATATCAGGGTTAAAAAATCCGCTTTCTTCCCAAATTTTGTAAACTCTATCCTCAGTTTCTTTCGAGTCATATGGTTTGAGGAATTTATCATCTAAAGCCATAAGTAGATATTATCAAATATAGAAAAAATGGCTAGAAATGGCTATAAAAATAAAAAGGCCCTCGCAATGCAAGAGCCTCGTTGTGGGTCCCTGGCCAAGAGCGTCTCCACGCAGGTACAACCACCCACCTGTGGCGAAAGGTCGACAGAGTGTGGGATCCCACTCGTCCGTTATAGCCACTTGAAACCTCTTGGGCTCCTTTTGGGTCTTGTACCAACGATCGGACCTTATCTCCTGACCAGGGACCTTCAATATATTATCCTATTTTTAAATTATATCAACCTTAAATTTCCACTCGCTTCTATTCCGTTGATGTCAGCACCTTTTGGGTTTCTGAGAGCTTGGAAATATCCAGCAATGCCAATCATAATCGCATTGTCGGTAGTTAACTTCATTTCAGGAATTAAAAGGTTTAATTTTTCTTTTTCGGAAAATTCTTGAAAAGCTTTTCGTATTTCTTTATTTGCAATAACACCTCCACCAATTATTAAAGTTTTAGCATTGCTTTCTCCAATGGCTTTTTTAGTTTTTCTCAAGAGAATATTAACAACGGTGTCCTCAAATTCTTTAGCCATTTGAGCTTTAGTGTTTTTATCTAAATTTAGATTTTTGATTTTGTACAAAATTGAGGTTTTTAATCCAGAAAAAGAAAAATGACAATTAGGGGAATCTATCATAGGCTTGGGCAGGTTAAATTGATTTTCAAATTCAACACCTCTTTTTGTTTCTGCTAATTTTGAAATTTCTGGTCCGCCAGGGTAGGGGAGATTCATCATTCTGGCAATCTTATCGAATGCCTCTCCCACGGCATCATCCTGGGTTTCTCCGATGATTTCATATTGAAGCCAGTCTTTCATTAGAACTAATTCTGTGTGGCCACCAGAAATAAGGAGTGCTAAAGCTGGAAACTTAATTTTGTTTGGAAATTGTGAATTGGAATTTGACAATCCCTTTCCGTCGTATAGGACGGAAAGGATGTGACCCTCCATATGATTTACTGGAATTAGCGGAATGTCCCAAGCCAGCGAAAGAGCTTTAGCAAAATTAATTCCAACCCAAAGTGCTGGTTCTAATCCAGGACCGTAAGTGACAGCGATATAATCAACACCAGGTTTTTTGATTTTAGGAACAGTATATAGAAAGCTCCTCAGTAATTCCGGTTCTCTTTCTAAAATTTCTTCAATTCTTTTTTTACCAAAACTTTCTACTTCAGTTGACTGTAATAAATTACCTTCTTTAAGAGTTTTTTCTAAAATTGGAACAAGGTTTTTTGAATGCTCTCTTTTGGCCAGAGAAGGGAAAACACCGCCGTATTCTCTATGTACTTCGATTTGTGAAAGAAGATTATTGGCAATTAATTTGAATTTAGGGTTTTCAAACCCTCCCTCTCCTTCCAAAACAGCAATAGCAGTTTCGTCACAACTTGTTTCAATTGCTAAAATTTTCATGCGGTGATATTTTACACTTTGCGCGAACCTTTTTTGAACGAAACGGCTGATTCGCCCCGCCGCCGCTCGCTAACGCTCGCCAGCCAGCAAAAAAATTTTCTTTAC
>MPLY02145724.1_pt1 | contig 20748 bp, 20 predicted proteins | sample 1617301 | NCBI WGS metagenome assembly MPLY02 (sample SAMN05944805, study PRJNA350692) | marine metagenome | biome: marine; feature: ODZ; material: water; isolation source: 140 m water sample filtered on 0.2 um supor filter | place: Pacific Ocean | collected 2012-04-08 | depth 140m m
CGGTATCCCCGACTTCAAGTTGGAGAAGTGGCTAATCGACCGGCGCATCGAGCAGATGGCGGCCGAAGGTGTCACGTTCCGCACCGGTGTCGAAGTCGGCAAGGATGTTCCGACCCACTCCTTATTACGAGATTTTGACGCGGTCGCCCTGGCCAGTGGCTCCGAGCATCCGCGTGACCTGCAGGTCGAGGGGCGCGATCTAGACGGCATCCATTTTGCCATGGAATTTCTCGTCCAGCAGAATAAGCGCGGCGCTGGAGACAGGGAGGACGTGGCGGCACCGAACGGCACACTGAGCGCCAAGGACAAGCATGTCGTGGTGATCGGTGGCGGCGATACGGGATCCGACTGCATCGGTACTTCGCGGCGCCAGGGCGCGAAATCTATCATCCAACTCGAGATCATGCCGCGACCACCGGAGAAGGAAGACAAGGCCATGACTTGGCCGGATTGGCCACTCAAGATGCGCACATCCTCGTCGCAGGAAGAGGGCGCTGAGCGCGACTGGTCCGTGGTCACCAAGCGCGCCGTTGGCACGAACGGTAAGGTCGAGGCGATAGAATGCGTGCGCGTTGAGTGGAGCAAGGATAACACCGGGCGCATGCAGATGGACGAGGTCGAGGGCAGTCAGTTCCGCCTCGAGGCGGATCTGGTGTTGTTGGCCATGGGTTTTCTCGGCCCATGCCAAACAGGCATGGTCAGCCAGTCCGGTGTGGCGCTTGACCAGTGCGGTAATGTGCGAGCTGACACGGTTGACTATCGCACCTCGGTGGAGAAGGTGTTTGCTGCTGGCGACACGCGCCGCGGCCAGTCACTCGTCGTCTGGGCGATCCACGAAGGCCGTCAATGTGCGCGCGCTGTCGACGAGTATCTGATGGGCGCGAGCAGCCTGCCACGCTGACCGGGGAGTGTCATCTTGGTGGCATGGTCGTTCGAGCCACTGCATAATGAGTTTGGCGCCCGTGTTTGGGGCATCGATCTCGGCGCGCCGCTCTCGGATGTGGCGGTGGCGAAGTTGCATGCGGCGGTCGACAAATACTCCTTCCTTTGCTTCTCGGGCCAGGACTTCGATGACGAGCGGCAGCTCGCGCTGACTCGGGCGCTGGGCGAACCGGAGCCCAATCACCTTAAACTCGGTCAACTCGGCGTGGTCGATTATTTTGGCACCATCGGCAATGTCGAGGACGATGGCACGGCGCTCGACAATGACCACATCAAGATAGTTCGCCTGACAGGCAACAATATGTGGCATTCGGATTCGTCATTCCGCTCCGTGCCTAGCTATGTCTCGATCATGGGCGTCTACGAAGTGCCATCCGAAGGCGGCGAGACGCTGTTCGTTAGCGCGCGGGCGGCCTACGCACGGCTCGGCGAGGACAAGAAGCGCGCTATCGACACGCTGCATGCGATCCACGACTATGTCTTTTCGCGCAGCAAGGTTGGGCCCGACGCGGTAACTCCGTCGCATGCCGCTTCCGTACCGCCGGTGGAGCAGAAGCTGGTGCGCAGCAATCCGCGCCACGGCCATAAGAATTACTATGTTGGCTCCCACGCCAAGACCATTGTTGGCTGGTCTAAGGCGAACAGTCGCGCCCTGCTCGATGGTCTGCTGGCGCGGGCCACCGGAGAAGAGCACATTCTCACCCACGCCTGGCTACCCGGCGAAGTGGTCATCTGGGACAACCGTTGTCTGCTGCATCGCGGCAGCGGCTATGACGCGGATACTCAGCGCCGTTTGATGCGCCAGACCCGTGTCACCGGCGCCTGCAACACCCTGAAAGAGTGATCATCAGTCCTTGTGCTGGCCGATGCGCGGCTCCTGGCCCGTGATGAGGCGGCGGATATTGCCATGGTGGCGTAGTAGTACCAGCACTGCGAGCATTGCAAAGAGTTCGATATGCTGGGGCTCGCCTGGCAGCCAATAGGGTAGGTCGCCATCGCGCTGTAACCAGAGCATGCCGGCGAGCAGCGGCGGGGTCGCGACGATCGAGACCATTGAGGCGAGCGAGGAGAAGCGGAACAAAGCGGCCATAGCTAGCCAGGCGAGCGCCGAGGCGAGGGCCACCGGCCAGGCCAGGGCAGCGATCACGCCCAGCACTGTCGCCACGCCCTTACCCCCACGAAAGCGAAGCCAAACCGGAAACATGTGGCCGAGCACGGCGAACAGTCCGGCCACGACCGCGGCATCCGGACCCCAATAACCTGCAGCGCGTGTGCTAAACCAGCCCTTGCCGGCATCAAGCAGCAGCGTTAGCGCGGCCAGGCGCTTGTTGCCCGTCCGCAACACGTTAGTAGCGCCGATATTGCCCGAACCAATCTCACGGATGTCGCCGTGGCCGGCGAGGCGCGCCAGCAACATTCCGAAGGGTATAGAGCCGATCAGATAGGCGACAAGCGCAGTGATATAAAGCGGCCAGGTATAGGCTAAGCCTCCGAGTGGGTCAGGCACCCTCAGGTCTTCTCTGTCGCGTCGTAGACAGTGCGTCCGCGCACCATCGTGCGTAGCACTCGGCCCTGCACAGGGTGGTCGTCATAGGGCGCGTTGAGAGATTTGCTTCGCAGCCTGTCGACATCGATAGTCCAGGGCGTGTTGAGGTCGAACAGCACCAAATCGGCTGGTGCGCTTGCCGAGAGTCTGCCTTGCTCGAGGCCCAAGAGTCGTGCGGGTGTAGCGCTTAGCCGTGTGAAGAGCGTCGGCAGCGTCATGTGGCCGCCATGCACTAGGGCAAGCGCCAGCGGCAGCATGGTCTCAAGCCCGATAATGCCGAATGCGGCCTGGGCAAAGGTGGTGCGCTTGGAATCCTGGTCGTGTGGTGCATGGTCACTGACGATGGCGTCGATGGTGCCGTCCGCCAGCCCTTCCACCATGGCAATGCGGTCGGCTTCAGAGCGCAGTGGCGGCTGCACCTTGGCGAATGTGCGGTAGTCCTCGCAAGCAGATTCGTTGAGCGTGAAATAGTGCGGCGCCGTGGCGCAGGTCACGGGCAGGCCGCGCGCCTTGGCCCGGCGCACAGCGTCCACGGCGGCGGCGGTCGACAGATGGGCCACGTGATACGGCGCGCCGGTGTGTTCGACTAGGCACAGGTCGCGCTCGACGATAATCACCTCGGCCTCGGCCGGAATGCCGGTGAGGCCGAGGCGTGTCGCCAACTCGCCGTCGTTCATCACGCCGTCGGCGGTTAGCGTTATGTCCTCGGGGTGCTGCATCACGAGCTTGCCGAAGGGTTTGGCATAGGTCAGCGCGCGGCGCATGACGCGGCTGTTCATGACCGTGCGATGGGCATCACTGAAGCCCACTGCGCCGGCTTCTGCCAGCAGTCCGATCTCGGTTAGCTCCACACCTTCGAGGTCGCGGGTGATGGCGGCGATGGGGTAGATCTTGACGATCGAGGTCTCACGCGCCCGTCTGGCAATGAACTCGATCAGGGCGATCTGGTCGATAACCGGCTCAGTGTTGGGCATGCAGGCAATACTGGTGACGCCGCCCGCTGCTGCTGCCCTGCTAGCGCTTGCCAGCGTCTCCTTGTGCTCGGCACCTGGCTCGCGCAGATGCGCGCGCATATCGACCAGCCCCGGCGCTAGGCACGCACCTGCGCAATCGACGACCGCCGCATCCTCGGGCAGGCCGTCCGCGAATAGCTTTGGACCGACATCGGCGATGTGGCGGTCGTCAGTCAGAAGCTCGCCCGGTGCATTGAGCCCGCTTGCGCCATCGATGAGGTGCGCGTTGATATAGGCGACGCGCCCGTGGCGCCGATCGTCGTCGCTCACGTTTCGCCTCCGTGCACGAGGATATCGAGGCAGGCCATGCGCACTGCCACGCCAAGCTCCACCTGGTCGAGAATGACACTGTGAGTGAGGTCGTCGGCGAGCCGGCTGTCAATTTCCACCCCGCGGTTCATTGGTCCCGGATGCATGACTAGGGCATCGGGCTTGGCGTGCGCCAGCTTGTCCTCGTCGAGTCCCCAGAAGTGGAAGTATTCGCGGATCGAGGGCACGTATGAGCCTTTCATGCGCTCGGTCTGCAAGCGCAGCATCATCACGATATCGCAACCTTCCAGCCCCGCGCACATGTCGTGGAAGACCTCGACGCCGAGACGCTCGACCGCGGGTGGTAGCAGGGTCGGTGGCACGATTAGGCGCACTCGTGCGCCCATGATATCGAGCAGATGGATGTTGGAGCGGGCGACGCGGCTGTGGCGAATATCGCCGCAGATTGCCACCGTCAGGCCGCCGAGCTTGCCGCGCCGGCGGCGGATGGTCAGGGCGTCGAGCAGGGCCTGGGTAGGATGCTCGTGGCTGCCGTCGCCGGCATTGATGACAGCGCATTCGATCTTTTCCGACAACAGCTTGGCGGCGCCTGAATCGCCGTGGCGCACGACCAAGGCATCGGGATGCATGGCGTTCAGCGTCATCGCCGTGTCGAGCAACGTCTCGCCTTTTTTGATGGCGCTGGAATACGCTTGCATGTTGATGACATCAGCGCCGAGGCGCTTGCCGGCAAGCTCGAAAGAGGTGCGCGTGCGCGTCGAGCTTTCGAAAAACAGGTTGATCAGTGTACGTCCGTGCAGGCGGTCCAGCTTTTTGGCAGCTTTGCGATTGAGTGCAGCATAGGATTCCGCAAGGTCGAGAATGTGCTCGATCTCTGCTGCGCTCATTCCGGCAATGCCGAGAAGATGCGACTGTACGCTAGCTATGGTACGATCCGATAGTGGCATCAAAACGCTGATCATACCCTTCGTTTGCGCGAGGGCAAGCCGGCAAACACGCTTTAGTCGAAAAGTTCCCGCCACATCTGCGGTGTGGTCGCGGTAAGCATGGTGATAACGCTGAGCATGATCCCCCATCAGCGGTGCGTTGCCGCTCATCTGCCGCGCCATCAGATAGGTTACAGGCGAACCGGGCGGCGCGGCGAAAAGCAGCAGGACGGTAGCGGCCTGCTGAAACCGAGTGCGCGGCCGACCCGGAGTCCGACGAGCGACAGCATCAGCACAGCGCCCACAATCGCCATGATGGTCGGACCAAGGTCCAGCCTGCCGAACGGCGCGCGTGAGGCGGTCGTCCGGGAACAGCAGGAAATAAATCAGACGCTCGAGAGGATACCAGACACCGTCGCTGGGAAGTCGATGCGCAGTAATCCGGACCCAAACGGGGTCAGGGTGAAAATCGGCAGCAGCGCCGCCAGAGGCGGCATCATGCCGTTCTTGGGGCGCTGGCGGCAAGCGCGTCGAGAGCGCCCTGCAGAATATAGGCGGCGGCCATCTTGTCGACGAGCTCGGCCCGGCGCCGCCGCGACAGGTCGGCATCGAGCAAGGTGCGGGTCACGGCCTGGGTCGATAGCCGCTCGTCCCACAACAATAGCGGAAGGGGCACCGGCTTTGCTACATTAGTGGCGAAGGCGCGGGTCGACTGTGCCCGCGGGCCTTCGCTGCCGTTCATGTTGAGGGGAAGTCCCAGCACCAGACCTACGATCTCGTACTCACGGCAAATTATGCGCAGTTGCTTCGTATCCTTGGTGAATTTGGTCCGCCTCAGGGTCTCCATCGGCGTAGCCACAACGCGCCCGTGATCGGATAGCGCCAAGCCCACTGTCTTGGCTCCCAGATCGAGCCCGAGCAGACGTCCCGCAGGGAGCGCGTCGTCAAATGACTTCAGGTTGCTGAAGATCATGCCGCCCTTATGCCCAGCAGCGGCAAAGAAAGAAAGCCCCGCACCTAGGTGCGAGGCTCAAAGTCGGATGCGAGATTCGAGTGGAGTGGAGACTTGGTACAGAGGACACTATGGATTCCACTCTACCATGCCCTTAACATGGGTTAAGTTGGAGCTAGTTTCCGCCTCTATGGCGGGGGGAAAGGGGACAAAATAACGAAAATCAAACAAAAATATGATCGCCGTGGCTTCGCCTTGGACATGGGTGTGCCATATGGCGGTGACGATGGCGACCGCCCGTTCCGCTTTTTCGACAATCGTGAGAAGTACCTGCTTTTCGTGACAACCTGCAACGAGAAGTGGGTGATCGCCGAGCGCGTCGGCATGGAACTTGAGAAACTGGCGCCGCGCCCACCGGCCCTGCGCCTGTTCGATGCCGGCATGGGCGACGCTACGGTGCTGACCAGAGTCATGCGCTGCGTTCATTTCTATTTTCCCGCGGTACCGGTTCTGGCGGTGGCCAAGGAGATCAGTGTTGAGGACGTGCGTCTCGGCCTGGAAAAGATGCCCGATCGTTTCGTCGAGCATCCCGAGACGGTGTTGGTGGTAACCAACATGCGATATTCGGAGGCACCAATGCTGCGCCCCGACGCCAGCCACGCCGGCGCCCTCAATTGGCACGAGGTAGCGCTGAGCGGCGATTCGGCCTACGAGTTCGACGAGCAGATCAAGGGCCTGCAGTCATTTATCGCCGATGGCTGGCGAGCACGCACGAGCGAGTCGTCCGGCAACCCGGTCTATGTGGTGCCGTCGGTAATGGTGATCTATCGCGAGGATCGGCGCTTCGTGCTCGATTCGGTGATCCCGCGGCGCGGTAGCGAGTTGCCGGGTTACGATTTGGTCGTGGCCTCGCAGCCCTATCGTGCGCGCATGCCGGCCGAGGGCAAGGTAGGTACGGTTCTGGCGCCGCTGTCACGGGCACTAGCGCCGGGTGGGCGCATGATCGCCATCCAGTCTACCGGGCGCGATCCAGGCATGGAGATCATCCGTACCGTCTGGCCAGAAGAGGATCCTTTCCAAGTGTCGCGCCAGAAGTTGGTGGCGGCTCTGCGCCAGAATCTCGGTGAGGCAGCGAACGAGTTCCGCTTTCACGATTACCCGGACCACCGCTCGGAGTTCCGCTTCAATTTGCAGTGTCTGCCCGGTGAGGTTGGCAACAATATCGGCACTTCGACACTGCTAGCGGCGTGGAACGCTGCGGTCTATGTGGCACAGATTGAGGACGTACGCTTGGCTGAGGTGCTGCGCTCCGATGCCTATTTGCAAGCCACCTGGGACGTGCTGCAGACTTATGGTGGGCTCTGGTTTGTCGACGAGAGCTTCGTCGTGGAGCGTTTACAGGTCTAATTGGCTAAGCCGCGCGACGCTCGCGGATGCCGGCGTCGCGGATGGCTTCGGCGGCGGCGGCTTCGGCGCCAGGGCCCATGACATGGGCGCCCGAGACACCGGGGATATCGGGCAGCGCTTCCAGCAGCTCGACGCAGATGGCGAGACCTTCCTCGCGCGGATCGCTTGCGTCATCTAGGCGCGCAATGGTGGTCTCGGGGATGTGCACGCCGAACAGATTGTCGGTCATCCAGCGTGCGCTCTTGGCCGAGCGTAAGGCGCCGATGCCGATGAGGAACCAGGCGCGCTCGGTTATGCCTTCGTCTGCGAGCCGCGCCATATAGCGGCGCAGCATGTCCGCATCGAAGCAGAACTGGGTCTGGAAGAAGCTCGCCCCGGCTGCGAGCTTGCGCTCAAGCGCGACCGGCGACCAATCCGGTCCGGGTTCGCTGGGGGTGTCCGCAGCCCCCACCACCAGCGCCGGCGGCAAGGCAATCTCGCGCCCCGATGGCAACCGGCCTTCGTCGCGCATGGAGCAGGCCAGCGCGATCAGGCCCGCGCTGTCGAGGTCGTGCACCATCTTGGCATCTGGCTGGTCGCCGCCAGCGACATCGTCGCCATGCAGGCACATGACGTTGGCAACGCCGAGCGCTGCCGCGCCCAGCAGATCGTTCTGCAAAGCCAGGCGGTTGCGGTCGCGCAGCGTGAGCTGCAGCACGGGCTCGATGCCCTCGCGCGCCAACAGCGCGGCGGCCGCGAGGCTTGACATATGCGAGCGTGCACCAGCGCCGTCGGTGACGTTAACGGCATCCGCTACGCCGCGCAGCGGTGCGACGTTGGCCAGCAACGTCGCCGGATCGGCCGAGAGTGGCGGCGTTGTTTCCGAGGTCACAACGAAGTGGCCGGCACGTAACAGCTTTTCGAGTGCGCCGCCGGAGAGACGCGCTTCGTCGGCAATATCCATGGTCACAGGCGGCTTCCTTTTCCGATAGACGCCAAAGATTAGGGCCCGCGGAATGGCCAGTCAAAGGCCAAACACGTCCTTGCGAGAAGGCCTTGTGCAAGGCGGAGGCGCATCTTAGGTTCGCAAAAATGGCAACCTATTCCGGGAGTGGGGAGATGTCCTCCAAGCTGCACATCCTATTGGCCACGGCGCTGCTCGCCGTCGGTATCGCCCCGCCCGTCGCAGCCGACAACCACGTCAACCCGACCTGGCAGGGCAATGCCATCGAAGGGCCCGATACGAGCATGAGTGGGAAGGCGCCTCCTGGGGTTTTACCAGCGCCGAGAACCACGATTTGTTTGTCGCCGATCCGGTGGGATAAGCCCCAGCCTATGGCGCTTACTGCGCCTATGGTGTCAGCAAAGGTTTAAAGCCCGATATCGACCCGCAAGCGCGGCACATCGCCGATGGCTGGCACTATCTGAACCTCAATTCTAACGTCCAGGCACGCTGGGAAAAGGACATTCTCGGCCATATCGCCAAGGCCGATGAGATCTGACTGAATATCGAACACAACTAGATCATTTTCTCTGCCCCTATATACTGCGTCGCAATAAATAATGGTGCGGTGCATTTAGGGGAAACCACGATGACGACCGAGACAGAAACCGAGACTGAGGTGACACACGATCGCGAACTCGATGGTCACTATTTTGAAGATCTCGCGGTCGGTATGAGCAATCTCTACAGCCGCACCATAACGGAAAGCGACATAGTGCTGTTCTGCGGCATTTCTGGCGATACCAATCCTGTGCATCTCGACCGCGAATACGCCTCGCGTACGCGCTTCCGCGGCCCCATCGCACACGGTATGCTCTCGGCTTCTCTGATCTCGACAGTGCTCGGCACGAAGCTGCCCGGCCCCGGCGTCATTTACGTCAGCCAGAACTGCCGCTTCTGCGCGCCGGTGCGTGCCGGCGACACGGTGGTGGCACGCGCTACGATCACTAGCCTCGACGCTGATAAATGTTTTGCCCGTTTGGAGACAACCTGCAGCGTCGGCCCGAAAGTGGTGATCGACGGCGAAGCCGTCGTCATGGTGCCAAGCCGGGCCGCATAAGATGCTTTCATTTCGTATGCGCCACCCGCTTACCATCGATTTAAGGCACCCGAAGCGAAACCTAATTAACTCCCAATGTATTCGTCACACCCGCTTGCCCAGACTTCGCATTTGCGGTAAAGCGCGCGGGCCATGCGGATTTGCCGACAATATGGGCGAGTTCCGCCGGCGGCGCGCGGCGCAGCGGTCGCGCTCGGGAATTTCGACGGCGTTCACTTGGGCCATCGCGGCGTTATTGGCCGCGCCGCCAACGTGGCGCGCGACGAGGGCCTGCCGCTCGGTGTGATGTCGTTTGAGCCCCACCCGGCGACGGTGTTGCGCGCCGACAGCGCGCCTTCGCGCCTGACTCCTTTTCGCGCTAAGACCCGGCGTTTACGCGAATGCGGTGTCGACTGGTTCTTCTGTATGCGTTTTACGCGCGCTTTTGCCGAGATGAGCGTCGAGGCTTTCGTGGACGACGTGCTGGTCGATGGACTTGGCGTCAAGCACGTAACCATCGGCCACGACTACCGTTTTGGCCGCCACCGCATGGGCGACCACCAGTTGCTGGAAGACGCCGGTGCAGCGCAAGGCTTTGGCGTCACCAGCGTTGCCGCCATCGGCAATGCAGGCGAAGTCTATTCCTCGACCCGCGTGCGGCAATATCTGCAGCGCGGCGAGCCGCGGTTGGCGGCGGCGGTGCTCGGCCACCTCTGGGAGGTTGAGGCGCGGGTAGGGCGCGGCGATGCGCGCGGACGGAACCTCGGCTACCCGACCGCTAACCTCCGCCTTGACGAGCATGTCGAGCCCGCCTTCGGCATTTATGCTGTCTGGGCCGGCATCGTCGAGGGCAGCGAGACGCATTGGCATCCCGCCGTGGCAAGCTGCGGTGTGCGCCCCACTTTCGGCGGTAAGACCGTGTTGCTGGAAGTGCACGTCTTCGATTACCAGGGGGATCTTTACGGCAAATATCTGCGCGTCGCCTTCGTTAACTGGATCCGGCCCGAAGAAAAATTCGACGATGTCGACGATCTGGTGCGCCACATGGACGAGGACTGCTATAACGCGCGCTTCATGTTGGCGGGTTCGGCGCCGCCGCCCGACAAGGGCCGCACCGCTTTCAATCCGTGAGGATACCGTGACCCGGAACTACAAAAGCACCTTGTTTTTGCCGCGCACCGACTTTCCCATGAAAGCCAGCCTGCCCAAGCGTGAGCCCGATATACTGGCACGCTGGCAACGCGTCAAACTCTGGGCCAAGCTGCGGGAAAGCGCGCGCGGACGCGAGAAGTTCATCCTGCATGATGGCCCGCCCTATGCGAACGGGCCGATACACATGGGGACAGCGCTTAACAAGATTCTCAAGGACGTGGTCAATCGCACGCGCCAGATGAGCGGCCTCGATTCCCACTACATCCCAGGCTGGGACTGTCATGGCCTGCCCATCGAGTGGCAAATCGAGCAAGACTACCGCAAACAGGGCAAGAGCAAGGACGAGGTACCGGTCCAGCAGTTCCGCCGCGAATGTCGCGCCTATGCCGAGAAGTGGATTGGCACCCAGATGGAGGAGTTCATTCGCCTCGGCGTACTCGCCGACTGGGGGCGCCGCTACCTCACTATGTCTTACAAGGCCGAGGCGCAGATCGTGCGCGAACTCGGTAAGTTTCTGCTTAATGGTGGGCTGTACAAGGGCGCTAAGCCGGTAATGTGGTCGCCGGTCGAGAAAACCGCGCTGGCCGAGGCCGAGGTCGAGTATCACGATGTCACTTCGCCGGCAATCTTCGTGCGCTTTCCCGTGACCGAGGTTGGCATGCCCGCGATCGCCGGTGCCGATATTGTGATCTGGACGACGACGCCTTGGACTATGCCCGGCAACCGGGCCATTGCCTATGGTGAAGATGTGGAATACGCCGTCTACGAGGTAGTGGAGGCGCAAGACGGTGCCCAGGCTAAGCCCGGCGATCGCATCGTGCTGGCCACGGCGCTGGAGAGCGCGGTGGCTGAGAAGGCAAAACTGTACCTCCAGCGCAAGGACGTTTTCGCCGGCCATGCGCTCGCCGGCACGCGGGCACGCCATCCGCTGGCGGGCGACCACTATACCTTCGACGTGCCGCTTCTGCCGGCTGACTTCGTTGCTATAGATCAGGGCTCTGGTTTTGTCCATATCGCCCCCGGCCACGGCGCCGACGATTACGAACTTGGCCGAGTGCATGACATTCCCGCCCCATCGACGGTGGACGATGACGGTTGCTTTCTCGACAGCGTGCCGCTGTTCGCCGGCAAGCATGTCTACAAGGTTAATCCGGAGATCATCGCCACGCTGGCCGACTATGGAACCTTGCTCGGCGTGGAATCCTACCTCCACTCCTATCCCCATAGCTGGCGCTCCAAGAAGCCGGTGATCTTCCGCAACACGCCGCAGTGGTTCATCAGCATGGAGACCAACAACTTGCGCGAGGTGGCGCTAGCCGCGATCGACGAGACGCACTGGGTGCCGGCGATAGGCCAGAACCGTATCCGCGCGATGATTGAGACGCGGCCCGACTGGTGCGTCTCGCGCCAGCGTGAATGGGGCGTGCCGATTACGGTCTTCGTGCACAAGGAGACGGGCGAGCCCCTGCGCGACGGCGAGGTCATCAAGCGTGTCGCGGCGGCGGTGGAAGAAGCGGGCGCTGACGTTTGGTTCACTGCCGATCCCGCCCAGTTCCTGGGCCCCGATCGCGACCCGGCAGACTACGAGATGGTGAACGACATTCTCGACGTTTGGTTCGATTCAGGCTCAACCCATAGTTTCGTACTCGACTGTGACGAGACTCAACGCTGGCCGGCCGACCTCTATCTCGAAGGCTCGGACCAGCACCGTGGCTGGTTTCATTCCTCGCTTCTTGAATCCTGCGGCACCCGTGGCCGCGCGCCTTATAACGCGGTGCTGACCCACGGCTTCGTGCTCGACGCGGATGGCCGCAAGATGTCGAAGTCGCTCGGCAACGTGGTGGCGCCGCAGCAGCTCATTGCCGACAATGGCGCCGATATTCTGAGGCTCTGGTCGGTGCTCAGCGTCTACACCGACGATCTGCGTATCGGGCCTGAGATAATCAAGGGTCTAGTCGATTCTTATCGCCGTTTGCGCAATACGCTACGCTACCTGCTCGGTAATCTCGCCGGCTTTGAGGAGAGCGAGCGTGCCGCGCCGGCCGACATGCCGGAGTTGGAGCGCTGGGTGCTGCACCGGCTGGTGGAGCTCGACGCGCTACGGGTAGAGGCCTTCAAGGATTACGAGTTTCACCGCTTTTACGCGGCGCTACACACCTTCTGCGGTAACGAGCTATCGGCCTTCTATTTCGACGTTCGCAAGGACTCCCTCTATTGCGACGGCATCGGCAATGTTCGGCGCCGGGCCGCGCGCACGGTGCTCGACATCGTCTTTGAGCATCTGGTGACCTGGCTTGCTCCGGCGTGCGCATTCACGGCGGAGGAGGCATGGTTATCTCGCTATCCGTCCGATGACGACAGTGTCCATCTGCGTACTTTCCCGGAGACGCCTGAGGCTTGGCGCGACGACGCGCTGGCCGAGCGTTGGCGGCGCCTGCGCGCGATCCGCCGTGTGGTCACCGGCGCGCTTGAGGTCGAGCGCCGCGAGAAGCGCATCGGGTCCAGCCTGCAAGCCCATCCCGTCGTGCATGTCGGCGAGGTCGATGCGGTTTTACTGGCGGACGTCGATCTTGCCGAGCTTGCCATCACCTCGCAGATCACGGTGACCACGGATGCTGCACCGGCCGATGTCTTCACCATGGCAGAGGAGCCCGGTATTGCAGTCGTGGTTGGGGCGGCTGACGGCGATAAGTGTGAGCGTTGTTGGCGCCAGCTTCACGAGGTCTCGTTTGAGACTGGGCTGTGCGGGCGTTGCGACGCGGTGGTCGCAGTCGCAGCATGAGTTGGAGGCGGGCCTATCTGACGCTCGGCTTAGCGTTCGCCTTTGTCGTCGCTGTGCTCGATCAGATATCGAAACTAGTCACGCTTGGTGTCTTGCCCGAGCCCGGTATGTTCATCGCGGTGACTGGATTCTTCAACTTGGTGCACGTGCAGAATACGGGCGTCAGCTTCGGCCTCTTCCAATCGGTTCCGGTGTGGTTAATTGCCACCATCGCGCTCGCCATCGCGGCAGGTCTCTGCATATGGATGGCGCGGGCCGAGTCGCGCTTGGTGGCGGTCTCGCTGGGGCTCGCCGTGGGTGGCGCCATCGGCAACGTCATCGACCGCGTGCGCCTCGGCTGGGTCTTCGACTTCCTCGACTTTCACGCTCTTGGCGAGCATTGGCCCGCCTTCAATGTTGCCGATTCCGCTATCACTCTAGGAGTGATCGGCCTGCTGGCGACAAGTTTGATCCCGCGGCTCGGTAACGGTAAGCTGTCAGGATCATGACAAAGTATCTCAGAACTGCGCGTTTCATGTCCGTGGCGGCTATGGCGTTGGTGGTACTTGGCGGCTGCGGGGACAGCATCAAGGAGCAGTTCGGCGTTGGTCGTCAAGTACCTGACGAGTACCAGGTTGTCGAGGCGCAGCCGCTCGCCTTGCCGCCCGACTATCACCTACGCCCGCCGACTCCCGGCGCCCCGCGTCCGCAGGAGCAGGATGTGCGCCGCCAGGCAGAGAAAATCATTCTCGGCCCTAATGCTGAGCACACATCGGTCGGCGGTGCACCGCCGCCACGCAGCCCGGGTGAACTGGCGTTACTCAACATGGCCGGTGCCAACGAGGCCGATTCCGGAATCCGGCACCTTATCAACCGCGAAAACTCCGTGCTTGCCGCTGACGATGAGGGATGGGTAAACGAACTGATGATTTGGCAGCAGGACGAGAAGGAAGGCTTGGCGCTGGACCCGGTTGCCGAGGCCCAGCGTCTGCGGGAGAATGCGGCGGCGGGTCGGGCCCCGACCTATGGTGACACGCCGGTCATCATGCGCCGCGAGCAGGCGCCGCTCGAAGGCCTGCTGAGCTCGTTCTGATCTGATCACGCTGGCAAGGCGCTGAGATCAGATGATGTGGACGCGGCTCGTTGCGGCCTGTCTTGTGTTGGTCTTCGGCCTGACACCGATGGCAGAGGCCGCGCCGGGCAAGACCTTCGGCGCCGAGACCTTCTTCCTTGATAATGGCATGCAGGTGGTGGTGATTGCCAATCACCGCGCGCCCGTGGTGCACCATGCGATTTGGTACAAGATCGGCGCTGCTGACGAGCCACCGCGCGTCTCCGGCATTGCGCATATGCTTGAACACATGATGTTCAAAGGCACGCCAAGCGTGCCTGATGGTGACTTCTCACGTGTCGTTGCACGCAACGGTGGCAACGATAATGCCTTCACCAATCACGACTACACCGGCTATTTTCAAAATATTGCCGTCGACCGCCTGGCGGTGGTGATGGAGATGGAGGCCGACCGCATGGTCAACTTGGTCTTCGAGGACACCGACTTCGAGACCGAGCGCAACGTGGTGTTGGAGGAGCGGCGCATGCGCACGGACAATCGCGCCAACGCCCAGTTTGGCGAGCAGATGGCCGCGGCGCAATTCCTTTCCCATCCCTATGGCACGCCGGTCATCGGCTGGGAGCACGAGATCCACGCCTTTACCAGAGAGGACGCGCTGGCTTTCTATCGGCGCCATTACGCACCCGGTAACGCTATTCTGATCGTTGCCGGCGATGTTACGGTCGAGGCATTGCGGCCGTTGGCCGAGTACACCTATGGCCGCGTTCCCGCGCGACCTGTCGCAGAGCGTGTACGTCCCTCGGAACCCCCGCAGCGCGCCGCGAGGCGCTTAGTGATGAAGGATGAGCGGGTGGCGGTGCCAGAATGGATGCGCAGCTATCTCAGCCCCAGCTATCACGATGACCCAGACGGAATTGCCGTAGCACTCGACGTGCTCTCGGAGGTGCTTGGCGGCAGCACTACCAGCCGCCTGTACCAATCGCTGGTGGTGGAGCAGCAGCTCGCCAACAATGCCGGCGCCTATTACCAGGGCACCACGCTTGATCGCTCACGCTTCGGTGTCTATGCGCGCCCCGCACTCGGTGTGACCATGGAAGCGGTCGAGGCGGCATTCGACGCAGAACTCGATCACCTGCTGCAAGATGGCGTCGGCGAGGAGGAGCTAACGCGGGCCAAGTTTGGCATTCGCTCGCTTGCGGTCTACTCGCGCGATAGCCTGTCGTCTTTGGCGCGCATCTTCGGCGTGGCGCTGACCGTGGGGCTTACCGTGGAGCAGGTTGAGAACTGGTCTGACGCGGTGGAAGCGGTAACCTCAGAAGATGTGCTCAAAGCGGCGCGGGCGGTGCTGCGGCCCGAGGCCTCCGTCACGGGCGCATTGCTGCCAAGCGGCGAGAGGCAAGGCTCGTGATGCCACGTATTCTCCTGGCTGCGCTCGCCCTTATGCTCGTGGTGCAGCGTCCCGCCGCCGCGGTGGAGGTCCAGCGCGTGGTTAGCCCTGGTGGCATCGAAGCCTGGCTGGTCGAGGAGCATACTGTACCCATCGTCAGCCTACGCTTCGTTTTTCGTGGCGGCAGCGCGCTCGATCCCGACGGCAAGGAAGGTCTCGCCGAGCTGGCCTCGGGTCTGCTCAACGAGGGTGCCGGCGAGATGGATGCACTCGCCTTCCAGAAGGCCCTTGACGACAGCGCTGTGCGCATGGGCTTTAAGGCCGGCATTGACGAGTTCGGCGGCAGCCTCGCCACCCTTACCGAAACCGGTGACGTTGCCTATCACCTGTTGGCTATGGCTCTAAACGAGCCGCGCTTCGATTTGGATGCGCTCGAGCGGGTGCGCGCACAAGTCGTTGCCGGGCTTGAGCGTGCGGCCAGAGATGGCAACGAGGTGGCGCGACAACAATGGTATGTCACGGCCTTCGCCGGTCATCCCTATGCCCGCCCGCCGGGTGGCACTATTGCCGGTGTCGAGGCCATAACCCGCGACGATTTACTTGCCTTCGTCCGTGATAGATTCGGGCGCGATGCTTTGATAATTGGTGTTGCGGGTGACATCAGCGCGCAAGATTTGGGGCGCATGCTTGACCTCGTTTTCGCGGATTTGCCGGGAGAGGCGCGACCCGGCGATATTCCCGAAACCTCTCCCGGGGCCGGTGGTATGGTACTTGTGGAGCGATTGCCGCAGCCGCAAAGCGCACTGCTGATGGGACAGGTCGGGCTCAAGCGCACCGACCCACGCTACTATACCGCCTATGTCATGAATCACATATTCGGCGGCGGCGGTTTCTCAAGCCGACTGAACATGGAAGTGCGCGAAAAGCGTGGGCTGGCTTACGGAATTTTCAGCTATCTCGTGCCGTTAGATCACGCCGCCTCCTTCATGATTGGCACGGCGACACAGAATGCGCGTGTCTCGGAAACTCTGAGTGTGGTCCGGGACGAAGTGACCCGCCTGCACGATGAGGGGGTCAGCGAGGAAGAACTGACTGACGCCAAGACCTATCTCACGGGTTCGTTCCCGCTCAGGCTCGATAGTAACGGCGAGATCGCGTCCATACTTGTGGGCATGCAGGTCGCCAAGCTTGGCATCGACTATCTGGACCGCCGTAACGGCCTTATCGAGGCGGTGACCAGAGAGGACATCGCGGCGCTCGCTGCCGAGCTGTTAGACCCCGATGGCTTCGCGGTGGTCGTAGTGGGCGAGCCCGAGGGCATTGACGCCACGTCCAAATAGGGGACTTGAGCGAGAGACAATGTGGGGCTGATACTTGCCACGCGTGCCTATTTGACACCGAATCTAGAAGGCGTGATCGATGTCGCTTTGAGCCGTCGGTTGAACTTTCTCGCCTTTAACCAGGGCTGTAACTGCGTCGCCAGCGGGATACGGCGCGTCTCTATGCTCACGGCACCTGGCCAGTCTGGGCGCGATTTCGCAGCAGGTGGTCTGCGAGCACGCAGGCCATCATAGCTTCGCCGACGGGCACGGCGCGGATACCAACGCAAGGGTCGTGGCGGCCCTTGGTGAGTATGTCAATCTCATTGCCGGACACATCAATGCTACGACGGGGAATTGTGATAGAGCTCGTCGGCTTAACCGCAAAGCGCACTACCACATCCTGGCCGCTGGAGATACCGCCGAGCACGCCGCCGGCATTATTGGAGAGAAATTTTGGGGCATGTGCGCCCTGGCCAGCGCGTATTTCGTCGGCACTGTCGACGCCGTTCTGCACTGCCGCGGCGAAGCCTTTACCGATCTCGACGCCCTTTACTGCGTTGATGCTCATCATCGCCTTGGCAAGGTCGGCATCGAGCTTGTCGTAGACCGGTTCACCGAGGCCAGCGGGTACGCCTTCGGCGACTACCTCTATCACCGCGCCAGTGGAGTTTCCGTCTTTGCGCAAGGCGTTGAGTGTACCCTCCCAAACCGTTGCCATCTTGGCGTCGGGACACCAGAACGGATTGCGTTCTATCTCGTCCCAGTCCCAGCGATCACGATGGATGGCTTCACCACCCATCTCGATGAGTGCACCGCGGATACGGATACGCTCGCCTAGCACCTTGCGGGCAACAGCGCCGGCGGCGACACGCATGGCGGTCTCGCGGGCACTGGCCCGGCCGCCGCCGCGATAGTCGCGGATACCGTATTTGCGCCAATAGGTGAAATCCGCATGGGCTGGGCGAAACTGCTCGGCGATGTTGCCGTAATCTCGGCTACGCTGGTCCACGTTCTCGATAACGAGCGCCAATGGCGTGCCCGTGGTCTGGCCTTCGAAGACACCGGAGACGATGCGTATTTTATCCGGCTCGCGGCGCTGGCTGGTGTGGCGCGACTGGCCCGGGCGGCGGCGGTCCAGATAGTACTGGATGTTTGCCTCCGAGAGCGGCAATCGCGGCGGCACGCCATCGATGACGCAGCCAATGGCAAAACCGTGGCTTTCGCCCCAGGTGGTGAAGCGGAAGCTTTTACCGAAACTATTGCCTGGCATAACTGTTGTTAGACGATCGAGATGTCGGGCGCATCCACGGCCTTCATGCCGACCACATGATAGCCGGAATCGACATGCAACACCTCGCCGGTGACGCCTGAACCAAGATCGCTGAGCAGAAACAGCGCGGCGCCGCCGACATCGTCGATGGTGACATTGCGCTTGAGTGGGGCATTGTACTCATTCCACTTGAGAATATAACGGAAGTCGCCGATGCCGCTAGCGGCGAGTGTCTTGATGGGGCCGGCCGAGATCGCATTGACGCGGATGCCGCGGCCACCGAGGTCGACCGCGAGATAGCGCACGCTGGCTTCCAGCGCAGCCTTGGCTACGCCCATGACGTTGTAGTGCGGCACCACCCGCTCGGCCCCGGCATAGGTAAGCGTGATCAGGCTGCCGCCTTCGTTCAGCAGTGCGCTGGCGCGCCGGCAGATGGCGGTGAACGAATAGCAGGAGATATCTAAGGTATTGAGGAAGTTCTCCCGTGAGGTATCGAGATACTGCCCCTTGAGCTCTTCCTTGTCGGAATAGGCGATGGCGTGGATCACGAAGTCGAGACCACCCCACTGGTCGGCAACCGCGGCGAAGGTGGTTTCGACGCTGCTCTCATCCGTCACGTCGCAGGGTAAGACCAGTGACGAGCCGACCGATTCGGCCAGCGGTTGCACCCGCTTCTCCAAGGTTTCGCCCTGATAGGTAAAGGCGAGTTCCGCCCCATGGGCATTGGCCGCGCGGGCAATTCCCCAAGCCAGTGAGCGGTCGTTGGCCACGCCCATCACTAGGCCCTTACGGGCAGCGAGTAGGCCGGTTCGAGTTTCCGCGATATGCGGTGTCGGGACGGTCATGGTTGGTCCGACCAGATGTTGTTGCTGAATCTCACTGGGTCCCCAATGGCGCATACGCAGCCTACAACATGGTACGGCAGCAGAAAACCCACACGGTGCAGCGCCTAAGGCGTGCGTCCGAACCAGTCGGTGAAGGAGAAGCCGAGTTCACCGCTGGCCGCCGGCGGTGCCGCGAGTGCGGGGTCTGATGCCCGCGGCGGCTCGATGGTGGTTGCCACGGGCTCGACCTCGGCCACAGCCAACGACTCGCCTCCGATAGTCAGTACCGGCGGGGCCAGACGAGGATCGGCGAGCGGCTCGACGCCGAGACGGTAGTCACCGGGATCACCCGCCTCGTAAGCGCTCTCTACGCGCGCCGTCGGTGTCGCTTCGACTGCAGCGGCCGAGGTCGAAACCGTATTGGTCTCCTTGTTCTGCTGCGCTGCGGCCGACGGTGTGCACAGCAACGTCGTGATCATGCTTGTGGCCAAAAGCCGCCTGGCGGCCATCGTAGTCTCCCTATCCATTATGAGGCACGGTAGCGGGGACGGCGCAACTGGGCAATGGTTCGTGCTCAGCGCACCGTATAGGAGTGGTTGCGCGACCACGCTTCGACCAGCTTGGTAAGCTCCGTGTCGGGCTCGCGCGGTAGCATTATCTTGAGGCGTACGAGTTGGTCCCCACGCTTGCCGCCACTGACGGAAATACCCTTGCCGCGCAGGCGCAGCGTGTCGCCGGTATTGGCGCTGGCCGGGACGTGCATGGCGACCGTACCGTCGAGGGTGGGCACGTCAATCTTGGCGCCGAGTACAGCCTCGCCGAGCGTGATTCCAAGATCCATACGCACGTGCTCGCCGTCGCGGGTGAATTTTGGGTGCGGGTCAATCTCCACCAAAATCAGGACATCACCAGCGCTGGTCGGGCCCTTCTGGCCCTGGCCTTTCAGACGAATCGTCTGGCCGTCGGTCATGCCTTCGGGAATAGCAACATCGAAGGAGCGACCACCCGCCATGGTCAAACGCTGCTTGCCGCCGCGGGCCGCTTCGGCGAAGCTGATATGGATGCTATATTTCTCATCGGCGCCTTTGCCGCCGCGTCGTCCGGGCCGGAATCCGCCGGCGCCGCCGAACAGATCGCCGAGGATATCCTCGACGTTAAAGCCGCCGGCAAAGCCCTCGAACCCGCCGCCGGCACCACCGCCCCGCTGGTATTGGTATTGTTGCTGCTCCTGGCCGGACGCATTGATCTCGCCGCGGTCGTAGCGTTTGCGCATGGCCGGGTCGGAGAGGATGGCATAGGCTGCCGAGACCTGTTTGAAGCGTTCCTCGATGGCGCTGTCGTCAGGATGGCGGTCGGGGTGAAGCTGCTTCGCCCGGCGCCGATAGGCCGCCTTGATATCTTCCTGGGATGCGCCGTGCTCTACCCCGAGAACTTGATAAAGCTCGCTCATGGCGCAGGTCCTGAAGCATGCAAAAGCCTCCCCGGCTATACGTGCCGGGGAGGCTTGTCGCGTGTGGCGCTAACGCGACCGCTCAATTGCTGGCGATCTGCCAGACCCCGTCCGGCTGACGGCAGGCGGTGCCATACGCAGACTCGGTCTGTCCGCCGACCGTGATGGTCTGCTGGAACTCGCGGCAGTACTGGCCGTTGTTGGCCTGGTAGGTTTTGACCGGCGTGTAGCTGCCCTGATTGCCAGAATCTGGATTGACCCAGCTATTGGTCTGGCCGACCGGCGCGGTCTCCATCGTCTGCTGGTGGCTCTGAGCAGCATAGGCCTGGTCCGCCTTGTCCAATGAGCGGCCGATCTCGCTGCCGAGCAGGCCGCCGAGCAGCACACCGGCGCCGACGGCTACTAGCTGGCCAGTACCGCTACCGATTTGCGA
>MPLY02109062.1_pt1 | contig 20594 bp, 24 predicted proteins | sample 1617301 | NCBI WGS metagenome assembly MPLY02 (sample SAMN05944805, study PRJNA350692) | marine metagenome | biome: marine; feature: ODZ; material: water; isolation source: 140 m water sample filtered on 0.2 um supor filter | place: Pacific Ocean | collected 2012-04-08 | depth 140m m
CAATAAATATATAATTTTTCTGAATAAGAGCAACTTCTCGTATTTCAAAAAACGATACGAAAAATACAGTAATGTATCTTTTACAGTCATAGATATCAGACGAGATATAATGTTAAATCCTCTGCGTGCTATAAGTAAATTTATTTCAAAAATTAAAAAAGATGATGAAAAAAGAGAAGAAATAATTAGAAGAGAAATACAGGTATATATAAATAAAAAAAATATTGATATGTTATTTTTTCCATCTGGAATTATATACCCCAAAGGACTTACCAATATAAAAACAATCTCAACTATATACGACCTTCAACATGAGTATTTTCCTGAAAATTTTTCAGAAAATCAAATTATATTTAGACGACAGAACTATAAATACACCGCTCTAAATTCAGACTATATAATCGCAATCTCAAATTACACCAAAAAAACTATTGTAGAGAAATATAATATAAATCTAGATAAAATCAATGTTATATACTTAGATGCTGTAAAATCTAATGAAGATATTTCTAATATTAGTATAAAACTTCCAAAACAGTTCATATTCTATCCGGCAGCTCCGTGGCCTCATAAAAACCATAAATTTTTAGTTGAAGTTCTGAATAATCTGAAAAACAAATTCCCAAATTTACACTTAGTATTTACAGGAGTGACCAAAAATAAGAAGTTGAAAGAAGAGATTGATATACTCATAAATAAATATAATTTATCTGATAAAGTATTATTTTTAGGATTTGTATCAGATGCGAAACTTTGCTCAATTTATAAGAAAGCAGATATACTTGTATTTCCATCCTCTTTTGAAGGATTCGGCATACCTATTATTGAAGCATTTAAATATAAAGTGCCTGTTATAGCTGCTAGAAACAGCAGTATCTCTGAAATAGTCGGTGATGCAGGATTGCTGTTTGAGACAAACAATACTGAAGAATGCAGAAAATGTATAGAGAGAATCCTAACAGATAGAAATCTTAGAGAAAATCTTATTGAAAAAGGACTGAAGCGTGCGCAAGATTTCTCATGGAGAAAAACTGCTGAACAAACATTAGTTGTGTTTGAGAATATCTAAAAATTTTATTCCAATAGCTTTTGAATCTAATTTTTCTTTATAAAGCTTGTAGCCGTTTTTAGCAATTTTTTCTTGTAATTTAGTATTATTTTTTAATTCCAAAATCTTATCCGCTAAATCTTCAGAATCGGCAGGATTTACAAAAAGACAATCCTCTCTATCTGTAAGAAGTTCTCTATTGCTTGTTGAATCCATAGTGATGTAAGGCATCTCAAGTGCAAGCGCTTCAAACGTCTTGTTTTGTATTGTTCTATGCATTCTTGGGTGATTTGCAAATTGTCCTAAAATTGCATTGCAAGAAAGCATCTTTTTTCTCAAGACATCGTCAGGCAGAAACTCTGTAATCAACTCTATATTATCCAAATTGTATTTCTTAATCATATCTTCAATTTTCTCGCGCAACATACCACGTCCAATGATTAAAAACTTTATGTCATTCTCTTTTAAGATCCTTGCTGCTTCAATAACATACTCAACGCCTGTAGCAGGCAAAAACCATCCTCTAAAAACAATAGAAAATCCCTCCGTCTTCTTAATATCAGATTCAGGGTGAAATATCTCATCATTAGCACCAGTCATTAATACCGCAAGCTTACTTTTCTTTACCTTGAATGTTTTAGATATAAACTTTTTTTGACTTTCGCTTTCAACCAGTACTAAATCTGCAAAATAAAAAGCAAGAAAATCTCTCAACCATATATAAATCGCCCCTATAGAAAACTTTTTATATCTTTCTCTATCAAGTATTTCTCCCTCATACATTGCGTTCAAAGCATTAAATACCACTTTTTTTCTTGAAATCAAACGGGCAAGTGACACAACAATGTTACTTAAATATCCCACAACAATAAAATCGTATTCTTTTCTAATCTTCCAGTGTTTCTTAATCAAGTTGAAAAACTTCAAAAATGATTTTGAAGAATCTACACATTTAATCATTTTCATTCCATTTTCTTCTAAGCCTTGTGATAGAATCTGGTTTCTTGCCATTTCTGTTGGTTCGTATATTCCAAAGTAGCAATATTTGTTTTTCTTATTATTTTGAGTCATTTTTTACTGCTTTTATAAAATATCCCATAGGATATTCTGTTCCAGAATATTTTTTCTTCAACATCTTTGACATAGATTTTACAAATATATCCAAACTAACTGCTATCTTCTCTAAGAAAAAATTGATAAATGAAGGAAAGAATCTATGAATTAGATTATATGACGCACTAAATGCACCTTCTCCGATTTCTGTAATCTGTATATCAGTAAAACCATTTTCTTTCATCATTTTCTCAAGAGCTTGTTTTGAATACCTAAAATAATCATTCGGGCTTGCATGCACATAATACAAAAAAGGTACTGCTAAAATAATATTCCCATTTGTTTTTAAGATACGCGCACTGTCTTTAATAAGGTCGTTATAATTATATATATGCTCCAATAGATTTATCATAAGCACTGCATCACAAGAACCACTGTCAATTGGTGTGGGTGTACTTTCAAGGTCATGTAGTATATCGGGATTTGTATTTTCAGCGGAATTAACAACAATAATAGAATTATCACCCTTAATAAGATTATGATAATCAGCTTGTTTTACACCCCCAAAATCAACGATATTACCATCAAGTTTAATATCTGATAGTTTTTTATATGTTAATTTTCTAAATAAGCTTTGTTTCATATTTAATTAATTAGAGAGTATTGCTATTTTTTTAGCTAATTTGGTTAGATTATGTTCATCAATTATTTTCCTCCTCATATTCGCCCCGTATATATATTTTTGATCAGAAGAAATGTTGAATATATTTTCTATCTTGTTCGCTAGACTATCTGAATTACATTCTTCAAATAAAAATTCTGGCGTTAAAATACTTTCAAATGCAGGACTTGAGACTAATGTTAATGTCTCACAAGCCATAGACTCAAGTACAGTTTTATCAAAATTACCTTCTGGTGTTAGATTTATGGATATCTCGTGTGCGTTAAAAACTTCAGCACTTTTATAATTTGGAATACTACCACGAAAATTAACTATTCCCTTGTCTTTTATATCCTTAAAGTCTTCTTGTAAACGCTCATAGTATTTTTTATCACGCTCTGGGGCAGAACCATATATATCAAGAACTAATTTTATACCCTTACTGTCAAGTATCCTTACAGCTTTCAACAGCACATCAACATGTTTTACTGGAGATATTCTACCTATATAAAGAACAGAATTGGAAACCTTCTTCACATCTTCATATCGTTTAAATATATTAATATCAATACCAGCAGGCATTTTTGTAGCATTTTTAAATTTAGCTGTAAACGCAAACGGTGAAGTGTGAAAAGTAATGTTTGTAATAAATCCAGAAATACGAGCAGATATAGTTCCATATGTGTGGTTGTACCAAAGAAAAACTTTTTTTCCTACTATTTTCCACCACACACCTCCAAGAATAATATACTCTGTATTCATATGAACAAAAACTGTATCATAATTTTTTCTTTCATTCCAAATATATCTATAGAAATTAAATATATATATTATTTTTGACCTACTTTTTTCTTTGCCAAGTGAAAGTACTTTTACATTTTTTGGTAAATCATATTCACCAACCTGTAAAGCTATTACTGTTATAAATTCATAATACTTTGCAAATTCCAAAATCCATTGGTGAAAAAAACCAAGAATATCATCATTTTTATCAACTTTTTGAGTGACTATTAAGAGGCGCATGCAAAAGATTGTTTAAATTTATCTAGATATTCAGCTCTGTTTTTATACGGATAATTCTCTAATTCTGCCGTTTTAGGACCGTTTTCTATATATTTAACAATATTTAGAGCTATAGAGTCACGCTCTGTGATTTTGGCCCCTGCTTCACGTGCTATACCCACATCAGTAGAGAGCACCGGTAAACCCGATGCAAGTGCTTCTATAATAGTCATTCCATAGCCTTCATAGTCCGATGTTACTAAAAGAAGGTCTGCGGTTTTGTAGTATGAATAAATAGTTTCTTTATTCTGCCAACCATCAAGAACTACATTGTCATCCAACTTCAGTTTGTTTTTTTCACTTCCGTCCCCAACTATCACAAGTCCTACTTTCCCTTTCACATTTTCCACCCCCGATATTGCAAGTGGAATATTTTTTTCTTTCTCTAAACGAGACACCATTAGTATAATTTTCTCAAACTGCGGATATTTTTTATGTAAATCCACTGTAATAGGAGTGTTTTTTATTTTTTCTATGTCTACAAATATAGGGAGTACAGAAATCTTTGAGGCTTCTACATTAAAATTATTTATTAATTTAGTTTTTATATTTTCTGATACAGCACGAATGCAATCTGCACTTTTGATACCCTTAACATATCCAGAGTACCTAAAAAAGTTTTTTAGTGACCCTTTTTTGAATTTCTTGGAAAGAAAATCTGTATGTATCTGAACTTGAAGCTTTATATTTTTAAATTTTCGTTTTAATTTAATTGCGATTAAGTTTGTAAGAGCATCTTGAGATGTAATAATATCAATCGAATGTTTTTTAATGATTTCTCTACATATTTTATATGCATTCTTAAAATACAAAAATTTAAATCCTGTATTAGTTGGATATAGAGATATGTTTGAAGCTATCTTTAGATTATCAAATCCTTTGTGCGTATATATAACAATATGAAGTTCATCAAAAAGTTTCCCGTATTCAAGCATACGATTTCTTACATCGCTTCCTTCTTCAAATATTTTTTTATCTATACTAAGCATTAAGATTTTCATTTCATTTTTTCACAATAAAATTCCCTACAGCAAGAACATCAAAGCCTGTTGAAAAAAAGCATTTGAGAGCATCTTTTGGCGTACACACTATAGGCTCACCTTTGTCATTAAATGATGTATCAAGAACTATTGGGTGGCCATTTATTTTTTCTATTTCTTTTAATAAATTGTAGTACCTATCATTTTGTTCCTTACGTACGGTTTGTATCCTACTACTTCCATCCACATGAACAATTGCTGGAAAGGTATCTTTATATTCTTCTTTCACAAAAAAAGTGTGAAGCATAAATGGACTATCTTTTGCTTTATCAACTCCTTCAAAATATCTTATTGCATCTTCTTCAGCAACAGATGGAGCAAAAGGTCTCCAAATCTCCCTGTGTTTAACAAATTTATTTATGTCATCATTAATCCCCTTTCGTGTTGGATCGGCAAGGATTGACCTATTTCCTAATGCTCTTGGGCCGATTTCCATAGCGCCCTGAAACCATCCAACAATATTCCCCTGACAAATTAATTTTGCTGTCTCTTCCTCTATGTTCTCATGAAAAGTGTAGTTAGCTTTTGCATCTTGGAGCGCTTTTTCAATTTCATCGTTTGTAAAGGATGGTCCCCAATATGCATGTTCCATTGTGAAATCTGGTAGTTCGCCATTTATAGCAGATGCCTCAAGAGCAGCACCTAATGCTGCTCCACCATCACTTGATGCAGGTTGTATGAAAATCTCTTCACAAAAATCCTGTTCAAGAATTTTACTATTTGTGTTGCAATTAAGCGCTACGCCTCCGGCAAGTGCAAAGTTTCTAATACCGCTTTTTTCATATGCTTCTTTTGCAAGGTTTACCATTGATTGCTCAAGAGCATTTTGCAAACTCGCAGCAAGATTATTATGATTATCCGAAAGAGGAGCAGTTGGATCTTTCCTTTCAAGTTCTGAGTATTTTTTTGAAATATTTCTGCGGTCTATTTTATATTTTTTATGATTAGTAATACTTAGAATTGATGAGAAATCATATATCGGCTTACCATAACTTGCAAGACCCATTGTTTTACCTTCTCCATTTACACCAAGATTTAAAAACCCTGTGACTCTAGTATAGATAAGACCTATTGATTGCCATTTCTTCTTTGAAAACATTCCTCCAAGTGAAATATCCCACATTCTTTTTATTTTTCCATTCTTGCCAGTAAAAAATGCGAAGCTTTCTGTCTCCCCTGAACCATCTACTGTAAGAATATTTGCATTTTCAAAACCAGAACATCTGTATGTGCTTGCAGCATGTGCAAGATGATGATCAATGTATATTATTTTTGCTCCATTCGTTTCTCTTTTTAATCGCATTTTAGTTAGCTTAAAAAGTATAATATTTGCAAAATTTTGAAAAAGAATTTTTGGATGTAGATTAAAACTTCCGCGCTTTATGAAAGCGTATGGATTATAAGATATTGCAACTATATCTATGTCTTCCATTTTTATACCACCCTCCTTAAGACAACTTGAAATTGCGAGCTTTGGATAGCCTTTGAAATGACGGATTCTGTTGAACCTTTCTTCTTCTATAGTAGTAATAAGTTTTCCATCCTTAACTAAAGCTGCTGCACTATCATGCTGCCAGAAGAACATTAGTGGAATTTGGTTGATGCCTAAAATATTCATATGTTTTTTAATATTTTTATTGTTTCTTTTATCATTTTTTCTTCGCTGAATTCCTGAACTTTTTTCTGCGCTTGTCTAACAAGCGTATTCCCATATTTCTTGTTATTTAAAAGTTTTATGACAGATTTCTCAATCTCTTTTTCGTCATTAAAGCCAATAAGTAAGCCACTTTTTTCGTTTTCAATAATTTCAGGGTTGCCACCAATATCTGTTGTGACAATCGGAATTCCAATATCCATCACTTCAAGAAGTTGATGAGAGAACCCTTCATAACCAGTGTTGAGTACAAATACATCAGATGCTTTTATATACCGCAACAATACATCTTTATCAAGTCCACCAGTAAGGGCGACGTCATCTTGAAGACCTTGTTCATCTATTAATTCCTGAAGCCTACTCTTATCAGGGCCAGAGCCAGCTATTATTAGTTTAATATCTGGAATATTTTTCTTTATCTCTGGGAAGATACTTATAAGAGTATCAAATCCTTTCCAAGGAACAAGCCGCCCTATACTTATGATTAGATTTCCTTTAAATTGTAAAAGTGTTCGTAGGGTTTCTCTATTACCGCATTCTACTCCGCACTTAAATCCATTGTTCACAACATTAATGTTTTTTTCATCAATACCCCACATTGAGATTATTTTTTTGAGATAAAGACTGGGAACAATTATTTTTTCAGCGCTTTTAGCAACCCACCTTTCAACTTTTCTCCTAATTCCTGCTTTAAATCCAAAACTGCCCGTTTGAAATTCTTCAATTGAGATAAATTTATTATTTTCTACTTGATACTGCTCCCAAGCATAGTCACCAACTATTTTAAGTATAAATTTTTTACTTAACACTTTTGATGCGAGCACTGCTGGAAACCCAACGCTCACAGGGTCTTGTGCAAAAATAATATCTGCGTTTTTGCCTCTGTTTAATACTTTAAAAAAATAGAAAATATGTCGAATGAATTTTGGCAGATGCCTGACTTCCCCGAAACTTGCAATTGTTATATTAAATCCTTCTTTAGGAAGTTCATCCAAAAGAAGTTTTGAATATGTTGCAGGACCACCAATGTCAGGTGGAAAAAGTCCCGTCGCTATAAGAACGTTTTTATTTTCGCGCAATTGAAGAGATCCTGCTTCAAGCTTATCAAAAACTTTACTCTTCATATTCTTTGTTATTAAGTTCCAATCATATTTTTCAGATACCATTTGCTTTGCGTTATTAATTATCTTTTCTCGTAATTTACTATCTTTCATCAAAATTTCAATTTTCTCTGAAATGCCTCTTGAGTCATGAACACCCGTAAATAGCCCTGTTTTGCCATCTTTCAGAAAATCAGTAATTCCACCAACCTCTGTGGCTATAACAGGCACACCAGCTGCCATAGCCTCAATAAACGAGCTCCCTAACCCTTCAGAAAGTGATGGTCGCACAAATACGTCAGAGATATGTAAATATTGAGAAATCTCCTCGTATTTTATATTGCCTAAAAATAATACCCTTTTTGTAAGACGAAGCTCATTTGTGAGCTCTCTTAGCCTATAGAAAAGTTTACCTTCACCTGCAATCAGTAACTTAAAATTCTCCGGAAGAAACATGAGCGCTCTGATGATATCCTCAATAGCGTTCTTCTCTACAAGTCGTGATGTTGTAATAATCACTTTTTCATTCTTTCCTATTCCTAATTCTTTTCTTATTTTGTTTTTCTGAAAATTAGTAATTAGTAATTGAAAATTTTGTATATCAGCTCCATTTGGAATCACCTCAATCTCTCCTTTGTATCCCATATCATGCGCCCAAGTTTTTAAATATTTTGAAATAACTTGAATAAAATCCGCTTTTATAAAAATCTTTTTAAAGAGCCCCCCAACAACGAACCACAATATTCCAGCACGCTCTTTTGGATAGCTTAGCCTATCTCCTTCTTGGAGAGTTAGTAGAAACTTAACTTTTTTATATGTTAATTTAAAAAACAAAGCAGAGAAACCATTTCTTCCAGCCATAACTGACCACACTATGTCATATTTGTTTTTTCTATGAAGTGATAAACTTTTGAAATATGCTAAAAATGGAAAAAGTAACTTCAACGATGTGACTCTGTAAACATTTACATTCCCAACCTTTTCAAAACTAGGTAGTATTTTATCAAAGTGTAGAGTAATCATATCAAAGCAAAAATCAGTCTTTTTAAGACGATCTGTTATCTCTTTCGTAGCGATTTCTGCTCCTGCCATAGCAGGATAGTATGACGTTGAAAATATTAAAATTCGCTTCATATTACCCATATATAACCATATAATAACAAAAAAAGTCCCTCACTATTAGTGAAGGACTTTTTTCTGTTTATTCCTCCTTTTTGAACGGAAAGCCTAATGATTTTAGATATTCTTTCGTTTCCCCTTTATTTGAAGCGCTTGTAACAATAGTGATAGCAAAACCAAATACATCTTTTAGATCCTCATCTGATGTCTCTGGAAATACTGTGTGTTCCTTTATACCAATTGTAAAGTTACCCATTTCATCAATAGCTGTAACCGGCAACCCTCTAAAGTCGCGCATTCTGGGTATTGCTATATGAATTAATCTATCTAAGAAATCGTACATTCTCTGACCTCGTAGTGTAATCTGATAACCGATTGTATCGCCCTGTCGTGATTTGAAAGTAGCGATTGATTTCTTTGCAATCCTTGCAGCTTCTTTCTGTCCTGTGATTTTGACAAGACGGTCCTGAATCACTTTGATTTTCCCTTTGTCTTTAACTGAACCGATACCCACTGAAACAATCACCTTTTGAATTTTCGGTGTTTGCATTTTGTTTTTGTATCCAAGTGAACCCTTTAGAGTATCAAAAACTTTATTTTGTTTTTCTTTTATTAAATTAATATCTTCTTTGCGTTTGAAATATGTATCGGCATCGTCTTATCCAAGATTTGTCCTTTCTGATTGCTTTTGGTTGGCTTCTGGTGTCTTTTTTTAATATTTATTCCTTCAACGATAAGCTGATCTCTCTTTGGGATTGCACGCAAAACCTTTCCAGTTTTACCCTTATCTTTTCCAGCGATTATTTTTACTTTATCGTCTTTTTTTATCTTCATAATATTTATTTAAACGACTTCAGGTGCAAGCGAAACTATCTTCTGATATCCAAGTTCTGCAATCTCTCTCGGGATAGGTCCAAAGACTCTTCCTGCTCTTGGTTCCTTTTTTTCTTTTTCTATAATCACGACAGCATTCTCGTCAAATGAAATATAAGACCCGTCCTTCCTTCTGAAAGGTTTCTTCTGGCGTACGACAACTGCACGCAAAACTTCCTTTTTCTTGACTTGTTTTCGTGGTTCAGCGGTTTGTACGGAAAGCACGACAACATCACCAATACGAGCGTATCTTTTCTTTGAATCCCCAAGTATCTTGAAAACTCTGCCGATTTTTGCTCCGGAGTTATCTGTTACTTTTACTAATGTTTGTGGCTGAATCATGATTAAATTATTTTAAATGCCTTGTCTTTTGATATAGGTTTTGTGGATTCAACACTAACCTTGTCTCCCATTTTGTGAGCATTGTCTTTATCGTGCGCTTTATATCTTTTGACACGCTTTATGAACTTGCCATATTTGGGATGCTTCACAAACCTCTCAACTGCAACAACAGCTGTGTCTTTCATCTTGTCTGACACTACAATTCCAGAAAGAACTTTTTTCTTTTTCTTAGGTGTGTCTTCTTTTTTTTCTACTTCATTATTCATAATTATTTTTTATTTTTTCTAGCATTTACTTCAGTTAAAATCTGTGCAACTTCACGCTTAAGATTTTTGCCTTCTTTCACATTGCGAACCTTACTTCCTGCAATTCCAAACCGAAAGGCACGGAGTTTTTCGCGTTTTTCTTTTACCTCTTTCATCAGTTCTTTTTCGTTTTTGCTTTTTATAGCTTTCATATTATCTGCTTACAATTTTTGATGTTAGAGGAAGCTTTGCTCCAGCTTTACGGAGGGCTTCTCTTGCGATACTCTCCTCTACACCATCTACCTCAAATACTATTGTCCCTGGGAAAACTTCAAACTGATACCCTTGCAAGTCTCCTTTTCCTTTACCCATACCAACTTCGGCTGGCTTTGCAGTAAATGGTCTGTCAGGAAAAGCTCGTATCCATATTCGTCCAGATTTCCCCATTGCTCTTGAAATAACTCTGCGGGCTGCTTCAATCTGATTTGATTTTATTCTTACATATTTCATTGACTTAAGTCCGTATGCACCGAAAGAAAGAGAGTTGCCACGCGTTGCTGCGCCGATTTTCTTCGGATTCTTTCTCCTTGTTTGCCACTTTCTGTATTTTACTTTCTTTGGAAACAACATAATTATTTCGTTACTTTTTTATCAGGGAAAATATCTCCTTTATATATCCATACTTTGATACCTATAACACCATATGGAAGATATGCTTTCTCGCGAGCAAAATCAATATCTGCTCGGAATGTCTGAAGGGGTATTCTACCCTTCTTTATCTGCTCTTTTCTTGCCATTTCTGCCCCACCGAGACGCCCACCAAGGGCTATACGTACGCCCAAAACGTCTCTATTTGCCATAACCTTCTCAACCGTCTGCTTCAGTACTCGTCTGAATGTCATTCGTTTTTCAAGCGCTTCGGCGACCATTTGAGAGACTATAGCAGCATTTGACTCTGGAGATCTTATTTCTTCAATATCTAATTTAATCTCTGGAGAGTCCGAGAGATGAAGTGCTGAAATAACTTTTGCAATATCATTTTTAAGCTTCGTTGCTCCGTCTCCACTTCGCCCGATGATCATACCAGGTCGTGATGTTTTAACAATTATCTTTAGAGTTTTTTCTCCTTTTTCTATTTCAACAGAACTTACATAAAATCCACGCAAACGCTTTTCAAGATATTGCCGAACTGTAGTGTCGCATTTTATAAATTCGCGATATCGCTTTGGATCAGCAGAAAACCATCTGGACTTCCAGTCTCTTAAAATTCCTAATCTATGTGCATATGGATGTACTGTATGTGTCATGATTTATTTTTTAGTGGTTGTTTTTTTAACAACTTTTGTCGTTTTAGATTTTGCTTTTGCCTGCCCCGCCGACTTGTCGTTCGGGGTAGCTTTAGGTTTTTTTGATTCTCCTAATATTATTGAAATATGACTTGTCTTTTTGCGTATTGCTGATGCTCTTCCACGCGCTCTTGGTTTGTATCTTTTGAAGACAATTCCTTCGTTTACTTGTATCTCTTTTACTATTAAATCGTTTTTATCTTTTCCTTTAGAGTTTGATACAGCGGACTCTACTAACTTTTTTACAGGACTTGCTGCTCTTTTTGGAGCTGTGGAGAGAAGTACTATAGCACGGTCAATTTTCTTTCCACGAATAAGATCTGCAATGAGACGAACTTTGCGTGGTGATTGTCTGTAGTTTTTGAGATACGCTTTCATAATTTTATTTCTTAGTATCTGCAGTTTCTTTAGCTGCTTTTGCTGCGGTAATCTCGGCTTCTTTCTTCTTCTGCTCTAATTCTTTCTGCATCTTACCTCCGTGTCGCAAGAACTTCTTTGTAGGAGAGAACTCTCCCAATCTATGCCCGACCATCTCCTCTGAAACAAACACTTCTATATGCTCTTTGCCATTATAGACGCCAAATGTAAAGCCCACCATTTCAGGCGAAATTTGGCTTCTTCGTGCCCATGTCTTGATAGCTCCTTTCACTTCTTCAGGCTTCTTTCCTTCCACCTTCTTGAAGAGCTTTTCGTCAACATATGGTCCTTTTTTAAGTGATCGTGACATAATTGTCTAAAAAATAAGCTCTTGCGAGCTTTATGAAATACTAACAAATTAGGGCTTAATGTCAACTTTTCTATAGAAAAAGGGCGATATTTAGTCGCCCTCATTGATTTCCATAAACTATTCTGTATAAAGAAATTCTATAAGCTTCCCTTTGTCAAAGGAATTTAAAGGTCTTTCATCTTTTTCTCTTTTTGAAATAACCGAACGTGCCTTACCATTTCTTCCTATTTCTCCAAAAATTCTATATATATAAAATTAACAAGATCTTCTTCGTTGTTTAATATCTCGGCAAACATTTCTCTAGGAAAAGTTTTGTTTAGATATTTTGGTCCACCTATATTCAACATTACTTCTACCACATCATCATCTCTATTAGCATTAGTAATCCACCCTTCAAACTCTCCAAATAAAACTTCTTTAGATCCTGTAGTCATACTGCTTACCTCCAAAAAATGACAAAGTAACTATTTTCTTTCTGCATAGAATATAATACATCCACGCAAATCCTGCAAGTACTATCTCTTCTTCCCTACCTTTCTCCTTTTTACAATAAGCTGATTTGAGTATTTCTTAGCGCGACGAGTTTTCTGCCCTTTTCCAGTTGGCTTGCCCCACTTGGAAACCGCTCGTCTTCGTCCGCGTCCTGCGCGTCCCTCTCCTCCACCATGTGGATGGTCAACTGGATTCATAGCAGCACCTCTGACAGTTGGGCGCTTACCCATCCAGCGAGAACGACCAGCTTTTCCAATATTTACAAGACGATGCTCTTCGTTGCTCACTTCTCCAATTGATGCCCACGCTTTCTCACTCACCTTTCTAACTTCAGATGAAGGCATCTTCAAATGAGTAAATCCAGAGTCATTTGCAATAACTTCTGCGTAATTACCGGCAGAACGCGCAATCTTTGCTCCACCATCTGGTTTTATCTCAACATTATATACAAAAGTACCAACTGGGATTTTGTTTAGTGGAAGTGAGTTACCAACTTTCACTTGTGCACTTTCTGATGCGACAATGGTGTCTCCAACCTTTACTGACTGCGGTAAAAGAACATATCTTTTCTCTCCATCTTTGTATGCCACAAGTGCTATGAAGCCAGACCTGTTTGGGTCATACTCAACGGTCTTTACAGTCCCCTGTACTTCGCGTTTGTCGTACTTGAAACTCACATCACGCCAGACTCTTTTGTGCCCCGCACCTTTGTGTCTCATTGTAATTCTCCCGCTGCTGTTTCTACCAACAGATCTATTGACACCCTTTGTGAGTGCTTTGTGAGGTTCAGACGCAGTCAAAACTCCTCGGTATGAAATACCTGTCATTCCTCTTCTCCCTGGTGTTGTTGGTTTATACTTTTTCATAATTAAAATTAAACAATCTCTATTTTATCTCCTTTTTTAAGATGTATATATGCTTTCTTACCGCCTTTTTTTATTCCATAGTGCCCGCGCAACCTTGAAGAAACTTTCTTTGATGGGATTACGGCAGTATTAACCTTAACAGGCGTTACATTGTAATATTTCTTTACTGCATTTCCGATTTCTTTCTTTGTAGCATTTGGATTAACTTCAAAAACATATACTCCACCTTCTGCCATCATTGTTGCCTTCTCCGTAATGCGTGGTTGTACTAAAACTTGCGACTCCTCTGTATTATTTTTTATTAGTTTTTTGTTTTTCATTTTGTTTTAGTTGTTTTCTTTACCGCTGGTTTTTTCACAGTTTTCTTGACTGTCTTTTTGGGAGCTAATTTAACCTCCTTTTTAACTGGCGTTTTCTTGACCGGCTTACTTCCTAATTTCTTTTCCAAAAATTTAACTACATTCTCAGGTTGAGAAACAATCAAATATTTATATGTAAGAAGGTCTACTGGGTCTAAGTTCCGCGCTTCGTCAACTAGTACATTTCCAAAATTTCTAAAACTCATCTCGGTATTTTTATTTTTCTCACCGAGAGAGAATAATACTGCGTTGTTTCTCTTAGTTCTAAGTGTGTCAAAACCTTTAATCTTGGAGAGGTTTGTGATAATTTCCTTTGCCTTCTTTGTTTTTGGTTCCGGAAATACGATTGAGTCAACAAAAATTATTTCATTGTCTTTGTACTTCTTTGATAAAGCAGTGAACAACGCTTTTGCTTTCATTTTCTTGTTGATTTTTTTGCTATAGTTCTTTTCCTTGCGTGGACCAAATGTTACACCTCCACCACGCCAGATAGGAGAGCGGATAGAACCATGTCGAGCATTACCTGTACCTTTTTGTCTCCATGGTTTTCTTCCACCACCACGAACTTCACTTCTGTCTTTGGCGTGAGCAACGCTCTGACGAGCGTTTGCTTGCTGGGATACAACAACTTGATGAACAAGATTATTATTCCATGGCAAATCAAAAACACTCTCTGGAAGTTTTACTTTTCCTGTCTCTTTACCTTCTTGGTTGTATACTTTAGCTTCCATAATAATTAATTTCCTTTAATCTCAACTATTGTCCCTCTTCGTCCTGGAACTGCACCTCTGACTACGAGCTGATTATTGTCTTTGTCTATCTGAATAATCTTCACTTTCTTTAGTGTTACGCGGTCGCTTCCCATTCGTCCACCCATCTTCTTTCCCTTGAATACTCTCTGTGGGCCAGTCGCGCCGATTGAGCCGGGCTCTCTTTCTGAATGCTTTTGTCCATGAGTCCTTGGTCCACCGTGGAAGCCGTGCCGTTTTACAACGCCTTGAAAACCTTTTCCTTTTGAAATGCTAGAAATCTCAATCTTATCCCCCTCTGCAAAAGCGGAGATATCAATCTTGTCTCCCACTTTATATTCATCTTTACCACCTTCAAATTCTTTGAATCCTTTGAAATTGCCTTTTGTTTTCTGTGCCTTGTTTACTTTCTTCTCCTTCTTTTCTCCATACCCTACTTGCACTGCTTCGTAGCCATCCTTCTCCTTATTCTTAATCTGGGTAACAACAACAGGTCCCGTGCTTAGCACAGTCGCTGGATGAACCCGTCCTTCCTTATCGAAGATTTGGGTCATATTCTGTTTTGTCCCTATTATTAGTTTCATAGATAAGCTTTAAGCGAGCTTTATATTCAACAAAAAACCCGCTTAGCGAGTAATATGTAGTGTACTATAAAGCCAAAATAATGCAAATAAACAAAAAGGAGGGTCAGACCCTCCTTTTTGTTTATATCATTTTAACGTCAATATTGACTCCAGATGGGAGGCTTAAGTTCGTCAGCGCCTCAATGACTTTAGGAGATGGGTTCAAGATATCAATGACTCTTTTATGAACTCTCATCTCAAACTGCTCTCGTGCATCTTTGAATACAAATGATGCGCGGTTTACAGTGTACTTTTTAATCTCTGTAGGAAGTGGAATAGGTCCCACTATAGTCGCATCATAGCGAAGTATAGTATCCATAATTTGCTTAACAGAACTATCAAGAATCTTGTGTTCGTATGCACGAACACGGATTCGAAGTTTTTGCACTTCGCTTATCTTTTTCGGCGCCTTTACTTTAACTGCTTTCGGCTTCGTCGTTTTTGGTTTTGAAGAAACTGCTTTTTTTGTCGCTGTCTTCGTTGTTGTTTTCTTCCCCTTTGGCGCTTTAGTAGTTTTAGCTTTAGTTGTCGCTGTTGCCATTTTTATTTATGCAATGATCTTTGTCACAACACCTGCACCTACTGTCTTGCCTCCTTCACGAATTGCAAATCTCATCTGTTCTTCAAGTGCAACTGGGGAAACAAGCTTTACCTTAAACTTTGTAGTGTCTCCAGGCATAACCATCTCTGTTCCTTCAGGAAGAGTTGCTTCTCCTGTAACATCAGTTGTTCTGACATAGAACTGTGGTTTATACCCTGTGAAGAATGGTGTGTGTCGTCCTCCTTCTTCTTTTGTAAGAATATATGCTTCTGCTTCAAATTCAGTATGAGGTGTTATAGATCCCGGTTTTGCAAGAACCTGTCCTCTGTGAATTTCTTCTTTCTTAAGACCTCGAACAAGGATGCCGGCATTGTCTCCAGCCATACCTTCTTCAAGTTGCTTATTGAACATTTCAATTCCTGTAACAGTTGTTTTTGATGTTTCTTTGATTCCAACTATTTCAATTTCCTCTCCAACTTTTACAATTCCTCTTTCAATCCTACCTGTAACAACTGCTCCTCGTCCTTCAATTGAGAAAATGTCTTCAATAGGCATAAGGAATGGCTTTTCAGTGTCACGCTTTGGAAGCGGAATGTACTCATCAAGAGCGCCTGTAAGCTCAAGGATTTTCTTTGCCCACTCGTCATCAACTGATGTTGCTTCAAGTGCTTTAAGCCCAGAACCGCGAATAACTGGCGCATTTTCGCCGTCAAATTCGTATTTTGTAAGAAGTTCTCTTACTTCTTCCTCCACAAGGTCAACTAGGTCTTTGTCGTCAACTTGGTCAACTTTGTTAAGAAATACAATGATTTTCGGCACTCCAACCTGCTTTGCAAGCAAGATGTGCTCTCTTGTCTGAGGCATCACACCGTCAGACGCTGCAACCACTAAGACTGCTCCGTCCATTTGCGCTGCACCTGTGATCATGTTTTTAATATAGTCAGCGTGACCAGGCGCATCAATGTGCGCGTAGTGACGCTTGTCTGTTGCGTACTCATTGTGAGACAACGCAATAGTAATACCTCGCGCCTTCTCTTCAGGCGCACTGTCGATTTCGTCAACCTTTCGCATCTTGACTGTCTTTCCCGCCAAGTTAAGAACGTGCAGGATTGCAGCAGTCAAAGTTGTTTTTCCGTGGTCGACGTGGCCAATTGTTCCGACGTTTACGTGCGGCTTTGACCTGTCAAATGCTTCTGCCATAATAATTTGTGATTATGATTAATAAAATTACCAATATCCCCCTTTTTTTAGCGACAAAGCTCGTGCACATTACAAAAAAGCGCACAAGGCGATATATAAATATACTAGCAGAATGTAAAAAAAAGTGCAAGATACATGTGAACTTAGTTAGATGTATGTAAAAAAAGACAAATGGATTGTAATAATACATTTGTCTTTTACTTTACGCGCAGTCTTATAAAGATTTGAGTATTTTCTTTACCTCTTCTTTGCCAGCATCATTTAATCTCATCTTAGTACGAGGGCGTTTAAGTCGTCTTTCCGGGATATCTGTATCAACTAAAGTTTTGATACATTCTTCACTCTCCCAATCGATTTCTCTACCTTCTATCCAATAATATTTACCTTTTTTATTTTTCAAGGCAGTTAATTTAGGAGTTAAATCCTGCATATCTATATTGATTCTAATCTCTGACAAACGAGCTCTGATCCACGGTGAAGTAACAAACTTATCTTCGGGTATTCCATTTAAGAGAGCCAATATTATTTTAGCAAGACTTTCACCTGTTTTACTCATATTTTCAAGAATTTTTGTCAAATCTTTTTTATCCGTACAACTCTTTGTTAAAACATGACTGCTCATTTTTACCTCCTCTCTTTATCTTTATATTTGATTTTAATAGATCTGTTCCTCCCCACATTCTATACAAATTTCAAAAAAAGGCAAACGAATTACAATGATTTATTTGCCTCAATAAACTCCTCCGCAGTATCAAACTTCCTTGCTTCTTGGGCGGGGAATTCTTTAAGAGCTAAAGCGAGTGTCCCATCCCGTCCTCTACTAACTTGAAGTTCGGGTTTTCCTTCAAAATCTCGGATAATGGTTTTGAAGGTCCTTTTTGTTTCAGCCCTTGTCTCCGCTCCAACAAACTCACCTTCTCCTTTTTTAAGTTCAAATTTTGTGCCATGTTTTTTAGTAAAATTATTTTCTCGCTTCTATTATCTCTTCTGCCACATTCTGCGGCACTACTTCGTAATGGTCAAATTCCATAGTAGATGACGCGCGTCCTTCCGTCATTGAGCGAAGTGTCGTCGTGTAGCCGAACATCTCCGAGAGCGGAACTTTTGCATTTACAACTCTGTTCATTCCGCGGTCTTCCATACTCTCAATCTGTCCGCGCTTTGAGCTCAGATTTCCAGTGATGTCACCCGTAAATTTCTCCGGTGTTACGATTTCAATTTTCATAATCGGCTCAAGTAAAACTGGACTTGCTTTTTTTGCAGCATCTTGAAATGCCTTTGAGCCCGCAATCTTAAACGCTATCTCTGATGAGTCAACATCGTGATGCGAGCCATCAAAAAGTTCGGCCGATATGTCAACAAGTTTGTATCCCGCAACAGTGCCTCGCTCCATTCCTTCTTTAATTCCTTTCTCAACCGCAGGAATAAACTCTATGGGAATGACCCCTCCTTTGATGCTGTTGATAAATTCAAATCCTTCTGCCCTTTTGATATTCTTTGGCACTTTAACACCCTCTTTAAGAGGTTCGAGCGGCTTGATTCTTATCTTGACATGACCGTATTGCCCGCGCCCGCCTGATTGCTTGATGTATTTTGTCTCCGCCTCCGCCTGCTTTTGAATCGTCTCTTTGTATGCAACCTGCGGTTTCCCGACATTCGCCTCAACTGAAAATTCTCTTTTCATCCGGTCAACTAAAATATCCAGGTGGAGCTCTCCCATTCCGGAAATTATAGTCTCTAGTGTCTCTTGGTCAGAGGAAACTTTAAATGTAGGGTCCTCATCGGAGAGTTTTTTAAGCGCAATCCCCATTTTCTCTTGATCAGCTTTTGTCTTAGGTTCAATGCGGAGGTTTACCACTGGATCGGGGAAATCAATCTTCTCAAGAATAATCTGGTTTGCTTCGTCGCAGAGTGTATCTGATGTCCTGGTATTTTTAAGGCCCACAGCCGCCGCTATTTCTCCCGCAAAAACCTTCTTCACATCTTCACGCGAGTTTGCATGCATACGCAAGATTCGCCCAATTCTCTCTTTATTTCCTGTGGTTGTGTTGTAAACATAAGAACCAGCTTCAAGCGTACCTGAATACACACGGAAATAAGTAAGTTGACCAACGAATGGGTCTGTTTGGAGTTTGAAAGCAAGTGCAGCGAAGGGCTCGTCGTCTGATGCTTCTCGTGTAATTTCTTCTTCTGTCTTTGGGTCAATCCCTTTTACAGGAGGAATATCAAGAGGAGATGGAAGATAATCAACAACCGCGTCAAGCACAAGCTGAACTCCTTTGTTCTTCAAAGCTGACCCTGTAAATACGGGTACGAGTTCATTTGCAATCGTTGATTTTCTTATAACTTTTTTAAGTGCATCAACTGGGATTTCTTTTCCTTCCAAATAGTCACTCATAAGCTTTTCGTCGTTCTCAACAGCTTTTTCTATAAGTTCACCTCGCAATTTCTCTGCATTAGCTTTTAGATTCTCTGGAATTTCGTCAACTCGCACCTTGTTACCCATCTCACCTTCAAAATAATATGCCTTCATGGTGAGAAGATCCACTACTCCTTCAAGTTTTTCTTCCTCGCCGATTGGTATCTGCATTCGTACTGCGTTTTTTGTAAGTCGATCAAGGATAGTTCCAAATGAACGCTCAAAACTTGCACCTGTTCTGTCTATTTTATTTATAAAGCAAATCCTTGGAACACTATATTTGTCAGCTTGTCGCCATACAGTCTCTGACTGCGGTTCTACTCCTGCAACTCCGTCAAAGACAACTACTCCACCATCAAGCACCTTAAGAGAACGCTCAACTTCAACTGTGAAGTCCACATGCCCCGGTGTATCAATAATATTAAATCTAAATGATTTGGACTTGTCGGCCTTGTCTTCATATGTAGGTGTCCAAAATGCGGTTGTGGCAGCAGATGTGATAGTAATACCTCGCTCCTGCTCTTGTTCCATCCAGTCCATTACTGCTTCTCCTTCGTGTACTTCGCCTATCTTGTGCGATATTCCAGTATAAAACAGCACTCGCTCTGTAGTCGTTGTTTTTCCAGCATCAATATGAGCAATGATTCCAGTATTTCTTACTTTCTCAAGTGGGTAATCCCTTTCCATATTTTAAACAAAATTAAAAAGCCTCTCGGCTCAGAACCTACCTACAATCTCACCGCAATTATAAAAACAAGTGATATAGCTTGTCGTCTGAAATTTCAAAATTTCTGCTACAAATCGTCTATTTCTCCTCAACATATGTCTATATGTTTCGTCGAAATATACACTTTTCGCTAAAAATTTCGAGAATCTCAAAACGACATGAGATTGTAGACAGGTTCTTGCATACACTATACATTATTATAAAAAACCAAGCAAGAAAACGAGAAACTTAAGTTTGCATTTAGTTTTTAAAACAGCCGATTTCGGTTTGGGTAGCGTAACATGTTACTGTCTCCATATCACAATGATTTGTAGCCCAGTTCCATCCACCATTTGGACGACTGCATGA
>MPLY02007709.1_pt1 | contig 20371 bp, 16 predicted proteins | sample 1617301 | NCBI WGS metagenome assembly MPLY02 (sample SAMN05944805, study PRJNA350692) | marine metagenome | biome: marine; feature: ODZ; material: water; isolation source: 140 m water sample filtered on 0.2 um supor filter | place: Pacific Ocean | collected 2012-04-08 | depth 140m m
GCATTGGCGTCGTCGGGGTTTTGCTCGACTCCGCGTCGGAGACCCCGCACCCCCTCGGAAGTTTCAACTTTCAAGTTTTCATCAACGCTCACTACTCACCGCTCACCGTCAAAGCTGTGTCTTGCGAGCGATCTTCCAGATGCGCTCGTTGCTCCGGACGTAGATGGCTCCGTTCGAGACCGCCGGGGAACACAGGATCATCTCGCCCAGCTCCATCTGGCCGGCAATGCGCCCCTCCGGCGCCGACAAATCCACCACCTGCGCCATGCCCTCCTCGTTGAAGGCGTACAGGTGGTTGTCCGCCACCACGGGCGAGCCGCCGAACGGCCCGTCGAGACGCAGTTGCCAAAGCCGCTGGCCGCTGGCCGCGTCACCACAGCCCAGCACACCGGCGCTGTTGAGACTGTACACCCGGTCGCGATGCACGAGCAGACTGGCCGTGTCGGGGCGCAGCCGCGACGAGCGCCACTTCTGCTTGAACGACTTGCCGTCGTCCGCCAACTCCAGCGCCGTCACCCCGTGCGACGGCACGTACAGCACGCCGCCAGCCAGCACACTCGACGGGATCGTCGATGCACCGTCAGCGTAATGCCAGGCGACCTCGCCGGTTTTCGGGTTCACCGCGTGAATACCCTTGCCAGACTGCAGCAGCACCGACTCCGCCCCGGACTTGGTTTTCTGAACCGTGGCCGTGGTCCAGTTGGACGATTTCGGACGGCTGAGCTTCCACAGGTTCGCCCCGTTTTCCTTTCTCAACCCGGCCGTGAATGACTCGCTGTCGTTCTCCACCTGCGTGACCAGCACCCCACCGGTGAGCACAAGCGACGATGCCATGCCCAGGCTGTTGCGGGCGTTGGGATAATCAACCGTCAAGCCGCGCAGCCACTGGAGGTTGCCGTCGAGGTCGAGACAGAACAGGTCGTTGGAGGAAAAAAGCGCGAACAGCAGCTTACCGTCCGTCACCGGGGTGGGCGCGGCGATGCTGGTTTTGTCGTGGCACACCGTGCTGCCCATCGCCCAGAACTGGCGCTGCCAAATCACGGAGCCGTCGGCGGCATTGAGGCAGAGAATCTGCAACCGGTCCTGCCGCGTGCCGCCGCTGGCGGTGACAAAGACGCGGTTGCCGACGACCAGCGGGCTCGAGAGTCCCCGGCCCGGCAGGTCGATCCGCCACGCGATGTGCTTCTTCGCGTCAAGCGCAATCGGCAGCTCGACTTCATCCGAGACACCGTTGCCCAGCGGCCCGCGAAAGCCGGGCCAGTCGCCCGCCGCCAAGCCGTTGGCCAAGGCAGCAAATGTGAAAGTGAGTAGTACTTTTTTCATGATTTTTTATTACTTGACGGCAACCTCGGGATTCTTTTTCGCAGCGGAATGAATCGCCGTGCCGGTCGCATCGCACACGCGCAACTGAAACTGCCACTGCACCGTCCAATCCTCCACTTGCTCGTTTTGGCAGGCCTTCACAAGGATCGTGTTGCTTCCCTTTTCCAACTGCACCGGCAGTTGGTACTGGTCGATCCGCATGCCCCGGTGGTATTCGTCCCGCTCAAAGACCAGCTCACCGTTGAGCCAGATTTTCCATGCGTTCTTGCAGCCCAACCGTAGCTCGGCCGGCCGGTCGGTGAGGGAGACGAACTCCGTTTGCGCGTAGCCGGTGACCTCTTTGAGGTCGCCGTAAGGCTTGTTGAAATCCACCATCCCATACTCGTCGTCGGTTGAGTAAGGCTGCCACTTCACTTTGCCCTTCATGCCATCGTACGTCACCGACAAGGCCGCGTTTTTCTCCGGCCCAAACACCGCCGCAAACCCGGCGCGATCCTTGTTGTGAAACGGCCCGGCCATCTGCCAGTCCACGAGAAAACCGAAGTGCCGTGTCAAGTTGACCTTGCGGTCGAGCTCCCGCAGGGCACCGGCGACGGCCTGAATCTGGTCGAGATCACGGGCGGCATCGAGCGCCTGCCTGTACAGCAGCACGGCGGCCGGTTTGTTGCCGGCCTTGACCAAACCCTCCGCTTGGCCAAACAACCGGGCGACAGCTTCGCGGCGCAGATCCACGCTCGGGTCACCAAGAAGGCCGGGGATGAGCTGCTCGGCCGCCTTGACATCCACCCGCCGGATCAACTCGAAGGCCAGCGCGCGTGGCTTGGTGTCGTGGCTCCTGTTGAGGAGAAACTCGCCCAGCTCGACCAGCGGCAGTTCGCCGCCCTTGGCCAAGGCGTCCCCGGCGATCACCTCGACCGCGCCGCGAAGGTAGTTCGCCGCGAACGGATTCGCGCCGTCCATCGCCGCAAGCAACGCCGGCAGCGTGTCGACACCGCCCTTGGCCAGGTGCTTCAATGCCCGGCCGGCAGCCTCATTGCCCTGCCCTTCGCCGCCAACGGCTCGCAGCACGGCCACCGACTCGTCGAATTCATCATTCGCCGCTTGGCCAAGCGAGGCCAGGCCCAGCACCATCATTGCCACATGCAACCTTGAGAGCTTCACGCGCAAAAATTAACGACAGCTTCTGTGTGACAAAAGCTTTTTAAGAAAAGAAACGACTGGCGGACGGACTTATGCGTCCTCATGCTCCCCGGCGCGGGGTGTTTTCGCATCCATCCGGGTGGACGGGTCAACCTCGAAATCAAGCCGCACCAGCCGTCGCGACTGGTCCTCGCTCGGGGCGCTGGCCGGCACCGCCCTCAACTGCTTCATCCCGGCCGGGAAATAGATCAGGAACGTCGAGCCGGTACACACCGTCGCCACGAGGCACCACCAAAACAGCCAATCGGTCTCGAGGCCGAACTGCTCCTTCCCGCCCAGCACCCCCCACGCTACCACGAACATCTGCAGCACTGTTGCGCACTTGCTGATGAAGTGCGGCTGAATCTTCATTTTGCCACACCAATAGGTGATCACGAAAAACCCCAGCAGCAAAAACAGGTCCCGCCCGAACACCATCCCGATCATCCAGATCGGTAGTTGCGGGAGATGATCGCAGGAAAAACTCAGCACCACCAGGCCGGACACCAGCAGCAGCTTGTCCGCCATTGGATCGAGAAAGGCACCTAGTTCACTGCGCTGCTTGAAGCGCCGCGCGATGTAGCCGTCCACTCCGTCACTGACCACCGCCACGAGGAACGCCCCCACCGCCGTCCACCAACTCAGCCCCGTGCCCCTGTCAGCGAAATCAAGCAGGGAAATCACGAACACCGGCACCAGCATTAGCCGGAAAATCGAGATGTAATTCGGGACCGTCATCAATTGCGCGCTTGGCCAGGCGGCGTTTGGGATTTAAGCCAATGCGCCTTCAACCACTTCGCCGTGGATGTCGGTCAGGCGAAAGTCACGGCCTTGGTACCGGAAGGTCAGCCGCTCATGGTCGATGCCCAGCAGGTGCAGCAACGTCGCGTTCAAGTCGTGCACATGTACGCCATCCCGCACAATGTTGTAGCCGTAGTCGTCGGTCTGGCCGACGACAGTGCCGCCTTTCGCGCCACCGCCTGCCATCCACATCGAGAAGCAGCGTCCGTGATGGTCACGCCCGAAGTTATCCTTGCCCAGTGCGCCCTGGCAGTAGTTCGTCCGGCCAAACTCGCCGCCCCAGATCACCAGCGTATCGTCGAGCATGCCGCGCTGCTTGAGGTCTCGCACGAGAGCGGCGGACGGCTGGTCGGTTTCGCGGGCCTGCGTCCGTAGAGCACCCGGCAGACCGCCGTGCTGATCCCAGCCGGGATGATAAAGCTGGATGAAACGCACACCACGCTCAGCCAGACGACGTGCCTGCAGGCAGTTTGCGGCGAAGGTGCCCGGCTTTTTCACGTCATCACCGTACTCGCGCAGCACGTGCTCCGATTCGCCGGAGATGTCGGTCACCTCCGGGATCGATGACTGCATGCGAAACGCCATCTCGTACTGGGCGATGCGCGACTCGATCTCGGCGTCGGGGTTTCCCTCTAGCTGCAACTCGTGTAGTTCGCGCAGGCGATCGAGCATCAGGCGGCGGCTGTCACGCCCGATGCCGCCTGGGTTCTGTAAGTGCAGCACCGGGTTCGCGCCAGAACGAAAACGCACCCCTTGATTTTCCGACGGCAAAAAACCGCTGCCCCAAAGCCGCGACACAAGCGGCTGGCCACCCTTGCCCTTGGTCACCATCACCACGAAAGACGGCAGGTTGTCGTTCTCGCGGCCCAGTCCGTAGTTGAGCCACGCACCAATACTCGGTCGGCCGGGGAACTGCGAACCGGTCTGCATATGTGTCACGCCCGGGCCGTGGTTGATCGACTCTGTGTGCATCGAGCGGATGAGGCACAAGTCATCGGCAATGCCGGAGATGTTCGGCAGCACGTCGCTGATTTCCAACCCGCTCTGGCCGTGTGGCGCAAACTTGAACGGCGAGCTGGCCAGCGGCAGTGACGCCTGGTTGCCGGACATTGCCGTGAGCCGTTGGCCTCGCCGAATCGCCTCCGGCAGCTCAGTGCCGTGTTTCTCGATCAGCGTCGGCTTGGGATCATACATGTCGAGCTGCGACGGCCCACCGCTTTGGAACAGATAGATGACACGTCTGGCCCTGGGTGCAAATTGCGGTGCACCCAGCACACCACGGCCCGCAGGCGCACCTGACAATGCGCATGGCTGAAGCAGGTTGCCCAGCGCGATGCCGCCCAGCCCCATGCCAAACGAATTCAGAAAACCGCGCCGGCTTATCCCGGCGGTCGATTCAAACCCTGTGCAAATTGGTGTTTTCATTTTCAGCAAAACCTACCGCTTCACGACCGACTCGTCAAAGTTCATCAATGCCTTGGCCAATACGCCCGCAGCGGCGATCCGCGGCTTGGCCAAATCGTTGGCCAAGCGGCTTTCGCCCACGCTCAAAAATGCGTCCGCAGCCTTGACATCCTTTTCAAAAATAGCCAACTGCTCATCGTGCAGCCGGCGCAGCAGTACCATCTCCCGGCCCGACGGCTCGCGGCTGGTCAGCGTGCGGAATGTGTCACGCACCATCGCGCCGACGTTGTTGTCGTGCTCGCGCACCATTTGCTCGCCGAGCGTTCGCGCCGACTCGACGAATTGCGGGCCATTTAGCAGCACCAGCGCCTGCAACGGCGTCGCGGTGGTTTCACGCTTGGCCCGACAAACATCGCGCTTGCTGGCATCGAGCGCCATCATCACTGGCGCCGGGCCGGTTCGTTTCCAAAATGTGTACACACTGCGGCGATACAGACCCTCGCCCTTGTCATGGCCAATCGGCTTGAACGACTCCGCCAAGTCGTACGGCTTGGCGCCCGATCCGCCAATACGCCGGCTCAATAGTCCGCTCGCCGCAAGGGCGTTGTCGCGGATCATCTCGGCGGAAATCCGGTAGCGCGGCGCACGGGCTAACAGCAGATTTTCGGGATCGATCGTCTCAAGCGCCGGACGCGTCTCGCTCGCCTGCTGATACGTGGAGGACATCACGATCTTCTTGAGCAGCCGCTTCACGTTCCAGCCGTTGTCGATGAAATCCTTCGACAGCCAATCAAGCAGCCCAGGATGCGTCGGCCGCTTGCCCTGCGTGCCAAAATCCTCCGGCGTACGCACCAGCCCCTGGCCAAAACAAAGCTGCCAAAAGTGGTTCACCGCGACGCGGGCAGTCAGCGGGTTGTCCGGGGCAACCAGCCACTGCGCAAGGCCAAGCCGATTGTTCGGCGCGCCTTTCGGGAACGGCGAAAGCGCCCTCGGCGTGCCCGGCCCGACGCGCTCACCCGGTGCATCGTAAACGCCGCGCTTGAGCACGAACGTCTGGCGCGGGTTTACCCGCATTTCCTCCATCGCCATGATTTCGCCCCTGCCGTCGAGTAGTTTGGTGACGCGTTCGCGGGCGGCTCGCACCTGGGCCAACTGCGCAGCATACGGCTCGCTCGCGGTAGCCAAAAAATAGTCGCGCAGCGTGGCTCGCTCCGCCTGGCCAAGCGCAGCGGCCGGTTGGGCCAACAACGCGGCCAGTGACTCACCGTCGTGAATCTGTGCCACCTCGCCATCGGTCAACTCGCGGTCAAAAACCCGGAAGTCATCGACAAGCCCATCGGCAAAACCGACATCGCGGAATCGCTGCCCGATGACAATCGTATCGCCACCGCCGCCGGTGATGTTTTTGTACAGGTGATTCTTGACGATCTCGATTTTCGCCGCCTGGCCGTCTACAAAAATCTTCAGCCCCGCCGCGCGCGTCGAGCCATCGTAAGTAATCGCAACATGGTGCCACTCGTTTTTCGGAAGCTTCGCCTTGGTACGGACGCTGATGGCGTTGCCGGGCCAAAAATGGATCAGTGACGCAGCCAGGTGGCCGTCATGCAGGAGTAATTGGTAGCCACGGCTGCCGGCATCGGTCCAGGCACGTGAACGGGAAAACACTACCGTACGCTCCTTATGATGCGGTGTGTTCATCCACAGCATGGCAGAAAACGGCTGCGTGCGCTTGAAGTTGCCGACGCCCAGATTCACGCCGTCGTCGCCGGTCAACTGCAGGCCGTTGCCGTTTTTGCCAGGGACGATTTTGTTCTTCTGACTGCTCGATGCCTTTTTCGATTCATTAGCAAGATTAGCCAGCTTCCCATCAATGTACTCGTCGAATCGAAAGTGGCCAACCTGCCCAGGCAACTTGGCCTTGGCCGGTCGCTCGGCAAGCCATTTTTCAAATGCCTCCGCCGCGGCGGCGCTCACCTTGGCTAACTCCGCCTCCTCGGTGGCAACCCGTTTTTCTTCGGCGACGATTTTTTGTTTTGCCTCCGCGTCGGTCATCAGCAGCGTGGGCGTGGGAACCGACGATGTGAAATAGGAGTACAGGCCGGCCTCGTCGATGGTGTTGAAAAAGGCAAATAACTGGTAGTACTCCTCCTGCGAAAAAGGATCGTACTTGTGCTCGTGACAACGGGCGCACTCAAGGGTCAGCCCCAGCATCGCCGTGCCAAAAGTGTGATTGCGATCAGCCACGTACTCGACGCGAAACTCCTCCGGCGTACTGCCACCCTCCACCTTTTGCGGGTGCAGTCGATTGAACGTCGTGGCCAGGCGCTGGTCATCAGTGGCGTTGGGCAAGAGGTCGCCGGCGAGTTGCCACGTCAAAAAGTCGTCGTACGGCAGGTTGTTGTTGAAGGCGCGTATCACCCAGTCGCGCCACGGCCAGACGAACCGGTTACGATCTACCTGGTAGCCGTACGTGTCCGAGTAGCGGGCGAGGTCGAGCCAATGCACGGCCAAGTGCTCGCCGAAGCGCGGGCTGCCGAGCAGCCGGTCCACAACCCTCCCGTAGGCATCGGGCGAGGTGTCGCTTAAAAAAGAGTCGATCTCGGCCAACGTCGGCGGCAGGCCGGTGAGATCGAATGAGAGCCGCCGAATCAGTTTCTCGCGCTTGGCCAAGGGAGACGGCTCGACGCCGGCCTTTCGCAGCTTGGCCAGTGTGAAGTGATCAATATCATTTCGCGGCCAGGCCGCTTGGCCAAGCTCCGGTAGCCCGATACCGGCGAGCGGCACGAAAGCCCAGTGCTCTTTCCACTCGGCGCCCTGCTCGATCCAGCGCCGGAGCAGTTCCTTCTCTTCGCTGGACAGCTTAAACTTTGAGTCCGGCGGCGGCATCAGGTCGTCAGGGTCATTCGCGGTGATGCGCCGGTACAACTCGCTGGCCTGCGGCTTACCCGGCGTGATGACAACGAGGCCGTCGTCCAACTTGGCAAACGCCCCCCCCCGGTAATAAAGGTGCAGGTCAGCCTTGCGGGCTTTTTTATCCGGGCCATGACAGGCGAAGCACCGATCCGAAAGCAACGGCCTGATTTGACTCTCAAAATCGACCGCCTGGCCAAGCGCCGAAGCTACGCCACAGACCAAGCCCACCACCAAGCCAAGTCGCCTGCCAAAAAACGGATTCACAGCGCGGCAACGTACTACTCTCAAGTCAGATTGAAAACGTGAAAATTGACAATTGAAGCATAAAAATTGCGTTTTTTTGCAATTTCTGAGGATTGCTAGACTCCTAACCAAATGGCATGCTGCGCCGCCGCCGGACATTTCTCTCGATGAACATTCATCACCTAGAACTGTTTTACTACGTGGCCAAGCACGAGGGCATCAGCAACGCTGTGCGCAAAATGCCCTACGGCATTCAGCAACCGGCGGTCAGTGCGCAAATTGCGCTGCTCGAGGAGCACCTCGACGCGACACTGTTCCATCGCCGGCCGTTTGACCTGACTGAAACGGGGCAAGCACTGTACAAGTTTGTCGAGCCGTTTTTCAGTAATCTCGACAAAATGGCCGATGACCTTCGCGACGGGGAATCGCAGCGGGTTCGCGTTGGCGCGTCGCACACCATCCTGAGTGACCACATGCCAGCGATCATGGAAAAGGTCCGTGAGGACCGGCCGGACTTGCGAGTGTCACTCCGCACGGGACATCAGCCAGCGCTGGAGGCCGCCCTGCTCGCACGCGAGATCGACGTTGCCGTCACGGTACTCGAGCAGGAACCGCCGCCCGGCATCGAGGCGCGCTCGCTGCTTGAGATACCGCTGGTGCTGGTGGCCCGGCGGTCGTCCAAAATCAGGTCGGTCGATGACTTGTTTGAGACGCAAAAAATAACTGAGCCACTCATTTGCCTGCCAGCGGACGAACCGGTGACAAAAATCTTCCGCACCGGCCTGGCCGATGCGGGCGTGGACTGGCATACGACACTCGAGGTGAACTCGTTCGATCTTGCGGAAAAACTCACAGCCAAGAGTTTCGGCATCGGCCTCGGCGTGGTGTCGCCCTCCTCGAAGCGTATGCCGGGTGTGCGCGCCATACCGCTGCCCGACTTCCCCACGCTCAAGATCGGCGTGCTGTGGCAGGGCAAACTCGAAGGGCTGCTCAAGTCGTTCGTCGAGGGCATCGAGTGGCATGTGGGAAATCTCAAGCAAATGCTCGCCGACGAGGCGCGGGCAGCCGGCGAATCCGCCTGACAAGCCGGGCACACTTCGATAAACTGCCGCCGTGAACAACCCAATCATCGTCGCTCTCGACCTGCCCAGCCCACAGAAGGCCGTGAAACTCGCCGAGGAACTCGCCCCTGTCGTCGGCGCATTCAAGGTCGGCAAACAGCTGTTCGTCAGCGGCGGGCCGGACATCGTCCGCAAGCTGCGCGCGACCGGCGCGAAGGTGTTTCTCGATCTCAAGCTTCACGACATCCCCAACACCGTGGCCAAGGCCGTCATCGCCGCCACCGACCTCGGCGTGCAGATGACCACCGTCCACGCCTCGGGCGGCACCGCGATGCTTGCCGCCGCCGAGAACGCCGCCCACGAGCAGGCCGCCATGCTCCGAGCCGAGCCGCCGCTCGTGCTCGCTGTCACCGTGCTCACCAGCATGGACGACGGCGACTTCGCCGAGTTGGGCGTCGGAGGCAGCTTGGAGGAACAGGTGTTGCGTCTGGCCAAGCTGGCCACCGGCGCCGGACTACGCGGGCTGGTTTGCTCGCCACAGGAAATTGAAATACTCCGCGCCGAGTTGGGCGATGACGTCCAACTGGTCACGCCCGGCATCCGCCCCGCAACGATGAAGGCGGACGATCAAAAGCGCACCATGACCCCGGCTGAGGCTATCCAAGTCGGAGCTAACTGGCTGGTCATCGGTCGCCCCATCACCGGCGCGAACGATCCCAGGGTCGCCGCCATCGGGATTCTCCACTCGATCAACCCCGAACTCGTTCCCGAGAGCGAACGCCGCGAGCCGATCCCAGAAGTCATCGACTGCGCCGAGTGTGGCCAAAGCCTCAAGCTCGACGCCACCGAGCAGGCCACCGGCCGGTACCACTGCCCCCACTGCGACAAGGACGTCGCCCACAAGGGGTGAGTAACAAAACATCCGGCCGGACGCGCTTGGTCAAGTGGCGCGCGTGTGGCGTGGGAGCGTCTTGGAGTGCGGCTGTCCCTGCCGCTTTCGGGAGCGTTCCAAAGCGGTGCGGAGAACTGCACTCCACGACACTGGCGCGAATGCCGTGACGCCACCTCCCAGCGGGAAAGGGCCGGAGAGAGAGCGCGCGAACAAGGATAGAGTGTGCGCGGCACACAACGGAGCCGTCGGATGATTCATCATCGCTCCGCGGCCCTCTGCGGCTCCGCGTCCTCTGCGTTTAAACAGTTGAGGGCTGGTTAGAGCTCGCGTTCGTAAACGCGCCAGCGCTTGGTGATTTTTGCGCCGGAGTTTTCTAGCACACGATGGATGCGAAAATTCGACTCGAGCATCCACGAAAACTCAATTCGCTTGTACCGACTGCCTAGCAGCGTCTTGGCCATCCGAGCGCCAAACGCCGACTCGATGCCCTTGTTCCGGTGTTCCTTCAGCACCCCGGCCACCACACCCCGAATCAGATCGATATGCCGGCGCGCGAGCATAAAACGCAACAAACCAAGAGGCCCGAACCGACCACCGCACGCCTTCAACGCCGCGTTGATGTCCGGCATCGCCACGCAGATCCCGACCGACTCGCCACCAAACTCGGCGATCAGCGTGCACTCCGGCAGCAGAAACGGCTTGAGATCGCCGGCCAGTTTCAGAAACTCGTCGCGGCTGAACGGCACCGCGCCCCAGTTCTCGCGCCACGCCTCGTCGTAAATCTTCACCAAGATGTCGATCTCCTCCTCGAGCCTGGCCAAATTTGCCCGGCGGATGGTCACCCGGCCGTTGCGCGCCCCGGCCCTGGCCAAGCGTTCGAGGTATCGCACATCCACGTCGGCGAACGCCACCTCGCGCGCCAGCAGATCCTCCACCTTGACCAAGCTGGCCGACTCGACAAGCCGCTGGTAGTACGGCGGATTCCAAGTCGTGAGCAGCGTCGGTGGTTTGTCAAAATTCTCGATCAGCAATCCGATCTCATCGTTGATGGTGAAGCTCGCCGGACCGCGCATGCGCTTGAGCCCCTGCCCACGCAGCCATTCCGCCGCCGCCGCAAACAGGCGCTTGGCCACCGACTCGTCATCGACACATTCGAAGAATCCGAAGAAGCCAACGCCATCGCCGTACACCTCGAGGTGGCGGTTGAACCGAATCGCCGCGATGCGCCCGACCGGCTCGCCGGCAGCGTCCCACGCGAGAAACAGCGCCGCGTCCGAGTGCTTGAAAAAAGGGCCACACGCTCGGTCTAGGCGCTTCATTTCCTCGCGCCAAACCGGCGGCACCCACAGCGAGTCGTCTGTGTAGATGCGCAGCGGAAAGCGGACAAAATCGCGGAGTTGCGCCCGATTCTCGATTGTTTCAATACGGAGCACAGCCAAGCTCTTAGTTGAAAACTTGGCCGTTTGGAACTAAAACCGGTGGCGAAATGACAGGCCGTTTTTCCATCAAACCCGCCGCGCTGCTCGCCACCGCGCTGCTCGCCGCCGCTTGGCCGGGCGCGTATGCCGCCGAGGGTCAGGGGGCGTTTCTCTCCCGCGTGCGACAATTGACCTTTGAAGGGCGGCGCAGTGGCGAGGGTTATTTCAGTGCCGATGGCTTCAGGCTAATTTTCCAGAGCGAACGCGAAGCCGGCAATCCGTTCTACCAGATTTACACTCTCGATTTTGAGACCGGTGACTCGGCCCGCGTCTCGCCCGGTCACGGCAAAACGACCTGCGCGTTTTTTCACCCAAGCGGTGGGCGGGTGCTTTTCGGCTCGACACACCACGACCCACAGGCCAAGGCCAAGCAGAAGGAGGAACTAGACTTCCGCGCCTCTGGCAAAGAGCGCCGTTACTCGTGGGACTACGACGAGACGATGGACATCTTCACTGCCAAGCCGGACGGCTCTGACCTGCGCCGACTCACCACTGCGCGGGGCTACGACGCCGAGGCCGGCTTCTCGCCAGATGGCTCGAAAATTGTTTTTGGTTCAACCCGCAGCGCCTACGCCGATAACCTCACTGACGAGGAGAAAAAACTGCGCGAAGTCGACCTCTCCTACTTCGGTGAAATTTATATCATGAACGTCGATGGCTCAGGACAAACCCGCCTAACCCGCACACCCGGTTACGACGGCGGCCCGTTTTTTTCTCCGGATGGTACGAGGATTGTTTGGCGGCGATTCAACAAGTCCGGTGCCGTCGCGGAGATTCACACGATGAAGCTCGACGGCACCGACGTCCGAAAAATCACCAGCTTCAAGTCGATGTCGTGGGCACCGTATTTTCATCCATCCGGTGACTACATCATTTTTGCCAGCAACAAGCTTGGTTTCACCAACTTCGAGTTGTACCTCGTCGATGCGCTTGGCCAACGCGAACCGGTTCGCGTCACCGAACGAGCCGGCTTCGATGGCCTGCCGGTTTTCTCGCCGGACGGCACTCGACTCTGCTGGACGTCAAACGCCACACCGGAAAAGCAGTCACAACTCTTCCTCGCCAACTGGGATCACCGGGGCGCACTGGCCGCGCTTGGCCAAGCGCCGCAACGCGTCGCCAGCCAAGCTGCACTGTCACCTGACGTCTCGATCGACGACCTGAAAGAGCACGTCGCCTACCTTGCATCGGACGAACTGGAGGGCCGCCGAACCGGCAGCGAAGGCATCCGGAAAGCAGGCAACTACATTCGCCAGTATCTGGCCAGAGCTGGGCTGCAACCGATTGGCTCCGAGCAGGATAGCTTCAACCACACGTTCGAGTTCACCGGCGGCGTGGAGTTGGTGAAACCGGAAAACAAAATGATCCTTCGAGGCCATACTGGCAAAGATCAAGCCTTCGAACTGGACAACGATTTCCGACCGCTCGCCTTCTCGGCCAACGGCGAGATCGAGGGCGAAGTGATCTTTGCCGGCTACGGGTTGACCAAGCCGGGCGAACTCGGGGTCGGCTACAACTCGTACAGCGACATTGATGTGAAGGACAAAATCGTGATGGTGCTTCGCTATGTGCCGGAGGATATTTCGGTCGACCGCCGGCAGAAGCTCAACCGCTACGCCGGCCTTCGCTACAAGGCGCTGATCGCCCGCAACAACGGCGCAAAGGCACTGCTCGTCGTCACCGGGCCGAACTCCCCCAATCCTGGCGCATTAGCCAAGCTGAGCTTCGACACCAGCATGGCCGGTGCAGGCATTCCGGTTCTTTCGATCAGTGGCGAAGCCGGAAACTCGCTGGTTGAATTTTATGGAAAGCCACTGAAGCAACTGCAGAACGCGCTCGACAAGGAAAACCCGCACTCCGTCCACGGGCTATCGTTGCCCGGCATCGTTCTGAAAATCAAAACCTCCCTCAAGCGCATCCGCCAACAAGACAGCAACCTTGTCGCACTGCTGCCCCCGACCAGCCAAGGCGATACGGCCAAGCCAACTGAGTACGTGATGCTCGGCGCGCATTACGACCATCTTGGCCGCGGAGAGACCGGCGGCTTCGGCGTCAAGGGCGAGGAAGGTATGGTGCACAACGGCGCGGACGATAATGCCTCCGGCGTGGCGGCGTTGCTCGAGATGGCGGCGCACCTGGCCAAGCGGCGGGAGGCTAGGCCGGACGAGTTTCAGCGCGGCGTGATCTTCAGCTTTTGGTCCGGCGAAGAGCTTGGCCTGATCGGCTCGGCGCGATACGCCGCCAAGCCGACAGTGAACCTTAGCAACGTCGTTGCTTACCTGAACTTCGACATGGTCGGCCGGCTCCGCGACAACAAGCTCACGCTGCAGGGCGTCGGTTCATCGGGCGCTTGGAAAAAACTGATCGAGCGCCGGAACATCCTCGCCGGGTTTGACCTCACACTGCAACGGGATCCTTATCTGCCGACTGACACGACATCGTTTTATCCGAAGGGCATCCCGGTGCTCGCCTGGTTCACCGGTAGCCACAAGGAATACCACCGGCCGGCCGACGACACCGACACGCTGAATTTTGAAGGGCTCGAGCGCATCACAAAGTTCGCCGGGAACATGGTGCGCGATCTGGCTAAGGGCGGTGAGCGGCCGGACTATTTGAAAGTCGAAAAATCCAACCAGGGCGGCAGCCGCGATGCCATCCGCGTGTACCTCGGCACCATCCCTGACTACGCCTCGGAGGACGTGAAAGGGGTGTTGCTCACCGGCGTTCGCGGCGGCGGCCCGGCCGACAAGGCGGGGCTGAAGGGCGGCGACGTCATCGTCCATTTCGCCGGCAAGGATATTACCAACATTTACGACTACACTTATGCGCTCGACGCGGTGAAGGTCGGCAAACCGGTGGGCATTGAGGTGTTGCGAACGGGCAAGCGGATGAAACTCTCCATCACTCCCGCGGCCCGGAAGTAGCGTTCGCCACGCCCCAGTCCCGGTCCAAGCCGGCGATGTATCCTGGCGGCAGGCCGAAGTGCGCCGCGCCGTTGAGAATGGTCTGGAGGTAGTCCGGCCTCGGTTGGCCCAGCTCGTAAACGGGATCAATGTACACCAGCGCCTCCACCGGCTCGCCGGTCTTTTGCACGATCAGGCTGGTTTTGGTGTACATGCCCTCGGCGACCGACTCGTAGTTGTCCAACGTGGCGATGTGCCCCGGCGTGAGCGACCACAGCACACCGTGAGTCACCGCACCGGGCCTGTCCTCAATCGTGGCATAGGTGCGGGCGTTGATTAGGAACTGCCAGTCGCGCAACTCCGCTTGGCCAAGCGCTTGGCCGCCGGGGCAGCGCACCGCCATCTGCTGCGGACACATGTTCGACCCGTAGGCGAAATAAATGGTGTTGGCGCTCCCTTCGCCCATCCGGTGCTCCACCTGGCTAGGCGCTCAGGCCTCGATGACGAGCAGGTCGCTGCCGCGGTGGCCGATGACTTTCACCTGCACGCCGGCGGCAATCATCTCGCCCTGGGTGACGACGGTGCAGATGTCGTCGCCAAACATCGCCTTGCCGCCGGGGTGTAGTGGCGTGGTGGCCTCGCCGACTTGGCCAAGGCGCGAATCGACCGCGGCGGCGACGGCGGCCACCGACTCGACCCCGCTGGCCGCCTCGGAGGCGAAGTTGGCGAAAAGGGTCGTGTGAGGCAGGTACTTGGCCAAGGCCCAAATGACCGGGATTGACAGCAGAAAGGCAATCGTCAAGTCACGGATTGGTTTGGAGAAGGCTTTGCCAAGATCATGAAAGTCGATGCCCTTGACCTGCGGCACGCCCTCTCCCCCACCCTCGCCGGTCGGGAACCACGGCATGTCGGGGTAGATGTCGGTCATGCCCATCACCAGAGCGACCAGCATGCAGACGACGCCAACCATGCCGATGATGAGGGTGCCCGACAACCAGAACAGCTCCACAGCCACCAGCACCACTCCGAGCACGAAGATACCCACCCACTCAATGCCGGCCAATCCGGAGACGTAGCCGCCGAAGAAGTATACCACCAGCGCCGCAATGCCGATCGCCCCAAACACGCCAAACCCGGGTGTCTTAAACTCGATGTAGAGCCCAATGATCCCGATCAGCAGCAGCAGCGGGCTGATGGCATTGATCCACGTGCCGAGTTCCTCCGCGCCGAGCGGCTGGACATCGACCCGCTGCGCCCCGGCGTAGCCCAGCTTGGTAATGAGTGCGTCGATGCTCTTGACCGTGCCGGAGGAGAGCAGCGGCGTCTTTGCCTCGCCGTACTTTGCTTCGGCCTCGAGGTTGGTCAGCGTGAGAATGTCGCCTTCGGCACAGAGCACCTTGCTGTCGCGCTCAAGCTTTTTGGTCTTGTCGACCATTGCTTCGATCACGTCTTTGGCGTAGCCGTTCTTCTCGGCCTGCGTGCGGATCTTGGCACGGATGGCCGAGTTGATTTTCACCTCCATCGTCGAGGGCATCTCGGACACGCCTCCGGTCGGCCCCATCATGATCGGCGCGGCGGCTCCGATGACACTCTGCGGCGCCATGTAGATTTTCTGCGTGGCCACGGCGATGAACGCCCCGGCCGAGTAGGCATCCTTGTTGACGTAGGTGACCGTCTCGCCCCGGAACTTGCCGATGATGTCAAAAATATCCTCGGTGATGTCCACTCGGCCGCCGTTGGTCTCCATGTCGAGGATGAGGCAGTCGGCCTCGGCCGCCATCGCCTCCTTCACGCCCCGGCGGATGACGTAGAGGATCGGCGGCATAATGTCGTCGCGCACCGGCACGACGTAGACCTTTGCTTGCCTGTCGCCACTGGCCTTTTCATTACCGAGTCGCTGCATCTTCTCCATGGACTCGATGGTGGGTTTTTCGGTCGGCGTTGTTTTCTCCTGCGCCTGGCCAGGCGGGGCCAGGGTGACGGCAAGGGCCAGGGCAATAAACGGTTTCGGCCAGGTTTTCATGCGCGCAAAATTAGCTCCCCCAACCGGCGGCGGCAAGCCCGTCAAGCGAGACGATGATTGCCAAGGGACACATGCCTCCACTACGGTACGCCGACAGCACAGCCCGTGCCCCGGTGCACATGCCCGATTTCAGGATTCAGTTCAAGGTCTTCGAAGGCCCGATGGATTTGCTGCTCTTCCTCGTGAAAAAGCAGGAGGTGGATGTCTACGAGGTGAACATGACCGAACTGGCCACGCAGTTCATCGACTACGTGGAACTGATGCAGCGGCTCGACCTCGAGTTGGCCGGCGAGTTCATCGTCATGGCCTCCACGCTCATGTACATCAAGAGCCGCGAACTGCTGCCGGTGGACGAGCAGGTGGAGGACACCGAGGACGACGATGCCGGCGACCCGCGCTGGGATCTCATCCGCAGGCTGGTGGAGTACAGACGCTTCAAGGACGCCTCGGACGACCTGCAAAGGCTGGAAATCGAGCGAGAGAAGGTTTACACACGGCGGCCCGGGAGCATCCCGATCGATCCGCTGCCGATGGATCGGCGGCTCGAGGCGAGCATTTTCGACCTGGTCGGCGCCGTGAACGAGCTGCTCCAGCGCTTGACTAAGTGCGAGGCCGCCAGGGGCGAAATCGCCGAGGACCGCTGGAGCATCAGCGGGAAGATCGTTATCATCCGGGAGCGGCTTGGCCAAGCGGGCCGGCTGAAGTTCAGCGAACTGTTCGACGGCGCAGGCAGCCGGGGCGAGGTGGTGGCCACTTTCCTTGCGCTGCTCGAGCTGATGCGGCTCAAGCAGTTGCGGGCCGCGCAGGATGACTCGTTCGGCGAGATTGAGATCGCCGTGGCCCCGGTGGAGATGCAGCGTATCAAGCTGGAACAAACGGAACCGGTGACAACCTGACCGCAGTGGAACTGAAACAGATACTCGAGGCGATCGTCTTCTCGGCCCAAAAGCCGATGAGCATCGGTGAACTGCGCGCGCTGCTCCGGGAGACGCCGGAGAAACTGCCGGATGAGAAACAACAAACCGGGCCGTTCGCCAAGGCCACGGCGCGTGCCGTTGAGAAGGCGCTCGAGGAGCTCGCCATCGAGCACGACAACGCCAACCGCAGCTACCGCCTGGCCTGCGTCGGCGGCAACTGGCAATTCGTCACTAAGCCGGACTACGCCCCCTGGCTGCAGATGCTCGTCGGGGCCAAGCCGCGCCCGCCCAAGCTCTCGCACCCCGCGCTCGAGACGCTCGCCATCATTGCCTACCGCCAGCCGATCACCCGCGCGGAGATGGAGCAGATTCGCGGCGTCACTGTCGACGGCGTCGTGCAGACGCTCGTCGACCGCGAGTTGATCGAGGTCTGCGGCGAGGCCGACGCCCCCGGCCGGCCCCGGCTCTACGGCACCACCCAGTTTTTCCTCGAGCATTTCGGGCTGAAAGGCCTGGGCGAACTCCCCGCCGCCGACGAACTGCGGCGCATCCAGTTAGAACTGGCCACCGTGCCTGCTGACAAGTCACAGGAGGAACTCCCTCTCGACAACGAGACGGATGAAGCTGACGATGACCCGGACGACGCGGACGACGCGGACGAGGATAACGAGGATGATGACAACGAATAACCGCCCATGAGCCTCGAGGAACACCGCAAGGCCATTGACGGCATAGACAAAAAACTGGTGCGTCTGCTCAATGAGCGCACCGGACACGCGCTCGCCATCGGCGCGATCAAACTCGAGGCCGGCGAGGAGATTTACGCACCGCACCGCGAGCGGCTGATCTTCCAGCGTCTGGCCAAGCTCAACGAGGGGCCGATCCCCGAGGAATCCATGCGGGCCATCTACCGCGAGATCATGTCCTGCTCGCTCTCGCTGGAGAAGTCGCTCACCGTGGCCTACCTCGGCCCCGAGGCGACGTACACCCACCAGGCTGCCATTCGCCGGTTCGGCTCGAGTCTGCGTTACACACCGCAGAAAACAATCAAGGACGTCTTTGACGAGGTGCAAAAGGAACGGGCTGACTACGGCGTGGTGCCGATCGAGAACTCCACCGAGGGCGTCGTCACCCATACACTGGACCTGTTCGTGGACAGCCCGCTCAAGATTGTGGCGCAGATCGTCATGCCCATTCAGCACTGCCTCGTTCGCAGCAACCGCCGCACGAAGGTTCGCCGGCTCTTCTCCCACCCGCAGGCGCTGGCTCAGTGCCGTGTCTGGATGCAGCAAAACCTGCCGTCGGTCGAGGTCATCGAGGCCTCCTCCACCACCCGCGCCGCCGAGAAGGCCGCCGAGGACAAGGCCGGCGCCGCCATCGCCGGGTCACTGGCCGCCGAACGTTACAACCTTGAGATCGTCGCCCACCACATCCAGGACAACGCCGCAAACGCCACCCGGTTTTTTGTGCTAGGCCGCAAGTGCAGTCCCTCCACAAAAAATGACCGCACCAGCCTCGTCATCGGCATTGAGGACAAGGTTGGCGCCCTGCACGAGGTCATGGGGCCGTTCCGCAAATACCGCCTCAACATGACTAGGATCGAGTCGCGCCCCAGCAAGCGCAAGGCATGGGAGTACCTGTTTTTCATCGACTGCGACGGCCACTACGAAGACAAAAAAGTGGCCAACGCCATCGAGGAACTCGAGCGGATCAGCCGCTTCGTCAAGATCCTCGGCTCCTATCCCAACGGGGATTAACCCGCGCATGTCCCACCTCAAGCGAGCCCGCGAAGTGTTCGATGTTGAGTTGGCTGCCGTGAAGGCGGTGCGCTCACGCCTGGCCAAGTCGTTCGACCAGGCGGTGGAACTGATCGTCGCCGCCTTGGCCAAGCGGCAAAAGATCGTTGTCCTCGGCGTGGGCAAATCCGGCAATATCGGCCGCAAGATCGCAGCCACCTTCACCAGCACCGGCTCCCCCGCCGTGTTGCTCGACACCGTCGACGCCATGCACGGCGACCTCGGCATCCTCAACGACGGCGACGTCCTACTCGCGCTGAGCTACTCCGGCGAAACCGACGAGTTGATCAATCTGCTGCCGGCCATCCGGCGGTTCGCCGTGCAGATCGTCGCCGTGACAGCCGCGCCGCGCTCCACGCTTGGCCAACACGCCGAGGTCGTGCTCAACGTCAAAGTGCCCAAGGAAGCCTGCCCTTTCAACATGGCGCCAACCGCCAGCACCACCGCCTCGCTCGTCATGGGCGACGCGCTCGCGATGGCCGTGCTCGAGGCGCGCGGCTTCAAAAAATCGGAATTTGCCAAACGCCACCCTAGCGGCGCCATCGGCCGGGCGTTGCTGCTGAAGGTGGCCGACATCATGCGTAGCGGCGCGCGCAACCCGGTCGCCCTGCAGACCGCCACCGTCAGCGACGCGCTGATCATCATGGGCAAGGCCAAGTCCGGCAGCGTCAGCGTGGTGAACCAGTCCGGCAAGCTGGCCGGCGTCTTCACCGACGGCGACCTGCGCCGCCACTTGGCCAAGGGCGACGGCGTGCTCGAGCAGCCATTGGCCAGCGTCATGACCTGCAAGCCGGTCTGCCTGCGCGAGGATGCCCTCGCCGCCGACGCCATCCGAATCTTCAACGAGCGCAACATCGACGACCTCGTCGTCGTCAACGCCAGGCGCGAGCCCATCGGCCTCGTCGATTCGCAGGATCTCCCCAAACTCAAGGCCGTCTGACCCGCTTGACCAAGCCGGAAGCCCCGAAGGAGCGAAATGAAATAGCCCGGGGCGTCAGCCCCGAGTTTGACGCAACAATAAATAACATGCGCTTGCCAATAACCTGATCACGAACGTCCTCGACCACACCCACAAACTCATCTGCATTGAACTGAATTTCTTTATCTTTCATTTTTCGTACGATCGCTTGATTGGCGAATGTCAAGGCTGCTTAAGCTTGGGGGCAACGGCGAACCGGCTGCCAAGTGTGCTCCACGGAACTTCCTTTTTGTCGATGACAAGGGTGCGGGGCATCAACTCGATCTCGTGGCCCAGCAGGTTCATCGTCACCACGCCGGGGAGAAACATCAGGTCCTGATAGATGCACTCGCCGAACGGCACCGCGAAGGCGCGTTGCTTGAGTTTTCGGCTGCTCTCGGGCGTCGTATCCATCGGCTGCGCGTTCAGGCCGGGATCGTCGAACACCAATTCGCCGCTCGTGAGCCCGTTCGTGTCCGC
>MPLY02116198.1_pt1 | contig 20240 bp, 14 predicted proteins | sample 1617301 | NCBI WGS metagenome assembly MPLY02 (sample SAMN05944805, study PRJNA350692) | marine metagenome | biome: marine; feature: ODZ; material: water; isolation source: 140 m water sample filtered on 0.2 um supor filter | place: Pacific Ocean | collected 2012-04-08 | depth 140m m
TCAGGTACCAGACGTCTCCGATGAGAATGTTTTTAACCGTTCGGTTGAAACCATGACTAGACTTGAGCTCGAGCGCAATTGGTTTGGTCGAAGCCTTCCTTGCCGGGAAGGTTACCGACCACTGTTCCAGTTCATTGGGAGAGACGGTTTGCGTAACCCCATCCAGGGTCACGGTTACCTTCACGCCTTTGTTCGCATGTCCCCAGACTTCTATCGGGTGATCGCGCTGAAGAATTACTCCGTCGCGATAATACTCTGCCACCTGCAAAATGGGGTAGTTAGGGTCGGTCCAACGGGCATACTTCGCCTTGAGGGCGGCAGCCTTTTCCAAGTCGTCTTCCTCGAAGATCAGTTTCCCATCGATCATGGCAAAGGGAGTCGCCGGCAAGCCAGTCTTATTGTAGAGGTTGGAATTCTCCGGCACGGCGTTGTAGGCATATTGTACCCCTATGGGGGCGGTCACTTTTTCGGAAGTGACCACCACGGTATCCCCAACAATCACGGCCTGGGCGGCGTGCCATTTCTTGTCTTTGCCACATAGCCGGAAATGGTTGAGCTTGTCTCCTGGGGTGGCTCTTGCGGGTTCCACGAACCTCCCCGGTTCCCGGTGCTCCTTGGCCAAGCCCTTGTTGCCCACCATCAGGCCGCCAAAGAGACTTTCCTTCTCGAAGGACACCAACACCTTTTTCCCCACCACTTTGTGCCCTTTATAAATCGGGCCAGTGTAGGCGATATCCCTGCCATATTCTTTGGCCAGCGCCCAGCGCGCCATGCGCATTCCCGGATGAAGCTTATTATAGTAGTGGATTCCACCGGGGTTCGCCGAGTTGAGGTCGGATTGAACCACCATCCCCACGTTCTTCTGGTTGTTGGCAAAGTACATATGCTGAACCTGGCGAATGTCGGCAAAGCCAACATTGTTGGGGTCGGGCGACCCATAGCATTGCATCTGCGTGAAATAAAACGGCATCTCGGGCATGCCCCAGGCATCCCGCCAACCCTTGACCAGCGCTTCCATCCTGGCCGCGTAAATCCTGCCATCACCACTATTGCTTGTTCCCTGGCACCAGATGGCACCACGAATCCCGTAGGGAATGACCGGAGCGATCTTGCCATTGAAAAACTGGGACGGCCCACGCCACATGCCTGCAATTCCGGGAAGGTTCGGGCGGCTGGGCATCTTGCCCCCTGCCTCAGCAATCTTGCCGGCCTTCTCCTGCCATGCCTTCAAGTCCTTATAGTAGCGCTGGAAGGCGGCACGGCCCTGCTTGGTCAAGGGATCCGCATCGAGAATAAGATCGGCGTCTTTTTTTAGCTTGGGATGATCCTCTATCGCCTTGCGTTGAGTAAAGGCTTCGATGCGAGTGTTGCTGTGGGCGCTGAGCAGGATGCCGATGGGGACATTCAGCTCCTTGTAGAGCTCATGGGCAAAAGAAAGAGAGAGGGCGGAAAACCCGCTCGCGCCACTGGCTTTTTTCCAGCCTTCCTCGGAAGTGGCCTTCTTCTGTGGATAGAGGGCGGACACGGTGTTGACGTTGATTTCGCGGATGGGAATATCCTCCTTGGATGAAGCGAGTTCCCGGGCCAATTGATTGCACATGCTTTTTCCGGCAACCCAAACCATGTTGGACTGACCGGAGGAGAACCAAACTTCACCGACCAGGACGCCTTTAAGTGAAATTGATTTTCCCCGGTTGTTCTTTACCTCAAGACCCCGTTCTTCCCGTGAAGCCTTCAAGGGATCAAGCTTCACCATCCAATCTCCATTGTTGTCGGCCACAGCAGTCTTCGTTTGTCCTGCAAACTCAACCGTTACCCGGTTTCCCGGTGCATCAAACCCCCAAACGGGCACCTTGGATTTCCGTTGAAGAATCATGTTATCGGTAAAGGGTACGGCCAATTCCAGTTGTGTATCGGCAGCTGATAGGCTAAGCGCCATCGATAGTGCCAAGAAAAAAGTTAAGAGTATTTTGTTCATGTTATTTGCTTTAAAGATGAAAAGTTTATTCCTTGGCCAAGACCAATAGTTTTGATTTCCAGCCCGATTTATTGCGGGTACCAAATCCACCCGACTCGATAAACAGGTATAAATTCCCAGCGAGGGTTTTGGGGATGATCTTGAGGGCCTGATACTTGTTTAAATCCATCAACGTATCGGCCGACCAGAGCCAGGTCGGTTCCTTGGTTCTCCCGTCCTCCTTGAACATTATTGTTGAGAAGAGGGGGTTACGGGCTCTGCCAACTTTTTTTGCCGGATCGAATTCGGCGATTTCCCCCACCTCGGTGATCACCTTCCAGTTGCCGAGGATCTCCGGGTTGGCAATGAACTGGCCATCCCAACGAAACTTAACAGCCAAGGCTGACTGCTCCCGGTCATTCGGGTCCTGCTTGGCCTGCCATTGGGAGGACAACATGGGAACCAGCGTGGCCGACTTCAAGACAAGATCATCCCCCATCGGCGGCAGCTTTTGTTCCTCGATATGCAGGCTGAACTTGCCCTGGGGCACCGCCGAACTCGGCTTCACCTTGTACTTGGCGTTGTAGCGCAGGAAGGTCATGACTGCGATGCATACATTGCCACCGCGCAGGTCATCCATGAACTCCCGGGTGAAGTAGGCTCCCTTGGGCAGACCGCCCGCGCCCCGGCCATTGCAGGTCTTGGCCTCAATCAGGGGCTTGCCATTGATGTAGATGATGTGTCCCCCACCCGAGCCGACATGGTTGCCGTCATTGACCCGAAGACGGTAACGATGACGGGGCTTGATCGGTGGAACCTTGAAATGTTGGCGCAGGAGCAGCACCTCCTTTTCCCAGAATGAATTAATCTTGGTAGCGCCATAACAGCCGGGGCCAGTGCAGCTGGCGCCACATTTGTGTACAGGCCCGGTCGGCATCTTACCCATGTAGTGGCCGAAGGGGCTCTTTCCCCACTTGAAGGCGCCGTGGTTATTCGCATCATTACCCTTGAAGCCGGTTTCGAACCACTTATCCATGCCCTTGGGGAGACTCACTTTGCGGTAACGGGTGATGAGCTGGTCAAAAGGCACCTGTTCTGAAGGAATCGGATCAAAGCTGTAATAGGCCCACTTGGCGTTACGCAAATCCATGAACATTTTCCAGTCGTACTCCTTATGATCGGCCCGGTCGTAGAGAGCAACCAATCCATCAACTGCATCGCGGGATCCACCGGCATAGCCCGATTGAATCTCACCGGCGGAAAACTGATGTAACTTCGCGCGGTTTCGGCCGACAAATTCGGGGATCAGTTCATCCATGATAATCGGCTGAATCGCCTTTTTAAGCTTGGGTCCGAACTGGCTGGAGTCGGCATTCAGGAAGAAGTCCTTGTAGGGCAGAATTTCATTTGGTTTGCGCTGACGAGCAATCTCGTAGAGCACATCCAGTCCACCCGGCACGTCGGCCAGCGACCTGGCGATGGCTTCCAGGTGGAACTCGAAGGTTGAAGTGGTGTCCAAACCTCCGGGAGCTGTCTTTGAGCCCGCATAACCCGTGAAGGTCTCTTCCAGGGTTTCGGCGGCCAACTTTTGTACCGCAGGCCCGGCTGCCTTGATCTTGGACCGGATCCCTCCAGCAAGGCCCCTGGTAACCGACACACGCTGATTCTTCCGGATAAGATTGCCGATCGCAGGCAAAACGCGCTTGTAGCATCGTTCGTCTGCTGCCACTGGAGTTAACGCGGTGAGGGCCGCGTTCTTCAGCCAATCCTCCTCATGCTTGAGGTACGGCAAAAGTAGATTGAGCAAGGATACGATCTGGTCAGCAGAACCCCGACCAATGACCTGCAGGGCGGCATCCTTGACCCACCAGGATTCGGCCGGGTCCTTGACCGCCTTTACCGCGAGTTCAAAAACCTCAGCATTAATCGCATCGGGCTTGTTCAAGATTGCCCCAAACATGACCCGACGAACGCGGGGATCATGGTGCTTGAGAAACTCCATCACCAGATCCTTGCGCATCTTGCCTCCCGGCGCCTTCCATCCTATGTAGCCACTATTGATGCCCAGGGCCTTGAAGGCGGCAATGTTGCGGATGTTGTGCTCCTGATGACGGATATAACGACGGATCTCATCGTCACTGGGTTGCTCAGTGCCGTGGAAACGGCGAATGAATGCCAAGCTGGAATCATTGGCCAAGGTCTCGCCCGACAAATCCTGTTTTTTACCCTGCTTATCGGGCACGGCTTCCAACGAAAGGAAGAGGTTGTCCGCCTTTGTTCCCCACAACTGCTTGGGCAATTGGTAAGGCTTGGAAAACCTGGTGGGCGGAGCGCCGGTGATGCGCAGGGTTTTGCGCGGGATGGTATAGGAAAGTGGATAGGCCACACCCCATAATTCCTTGTCGTAGCCGGCACCACCCAGAATACCGAAGGAGCCATCAAAGCGGCGCGAAAGATCGTAGTGCCACTGGCGGTTATCCATGAACTCGCGGTACTGTTTGGGCTTTTTGTCATGGAGTAGACCCATGGCCGCACTACGCCAGATTTCGCCGATGCCGCCACCGGTGTGTCCATGCAGCATGAAAGTCGTGGTGTAAAAACTTTGGATCGCACAAACGTCCCGGGCCCTGGCGTAGAGGGAGTTCTCCCCGTCTGGAGTTAGTGCGGCCGCCGCCGCCATGGCAAAAGCCAGTTTACCGTTTTTGCCGTTATCGACAAAACCCACTTCCGGATGATTATCGCCGTAGGGATTATTGCCCCTGCCGGCGTACCGGAAGAAATGCCGCAGAGAACGCAGGAGCAAACGGTCCGACACTTCAGCCCCACATTCCTTGGCCAGCATAAGAAAGGTCACGACATGGGTGCCGGCCGCGTTGAGATGTCCATTCCCATAGGAGGTGAGGGCACTGCCGCGGCCCGCCCAAGCGTCGTTGTGCTGAGATTTGGCCGCGTTATCGACCCATTTCTGGATGTTAGCCAAAATTTGTGGATCACCGGTCCGTAGGTAGCATTCGGTGAGCGGAATTCCGCCATAACCGATGTACCAGGGATACCTGTGGGCCGGTGCATTCCGCGCCCAGTTTCGGACGACATCCAGATCTTTCTCTTCCCCGGTCGAGAGCAGGAACAGCATGCCGATGCCGCCAAGACCCTCGGTGGATTTCGGCTGCGAAAGGTAATCGGCCGCACCGCGTACAATCTTGTCGGACTTCGGGCAATTGAGCGGCCAGGTCTTGCTGTAGCCCCCCAACACCGGAACCTTCACCGTGACCGGCTCGGTTTCGCCCTTGATGGCAAACTTGAGCAGGCCATCGGTTGCCTCTGCCGCGGCAAGGATTTTCCCCAGTTGGATACGCGGATCAATGTCGGCCAGTTTCTGTCCATTAATCGATTCGATAATCTGGTCCTGCTTGAGTTTCCCGGCTGCTGCGGCCGGCGAACCTTCCTCGATGTGACTGATCTGCATAACAAATGCCGGCTGGAGTAGGTCGATCCCCATGCCGACGGGGCCGAAGCGTTTGATGTTTTGCAGCGACTTGGTTTCTCCGGGGCGAGTGGAAAAAAGGCCGTTGGGATTTTTATAGAAGGTTGTCTCCGCCGCCCAGGTAAATGGTTGGGCCGCAAGGGCAACTAGAATGAAGAGGATTACGCGATTCATTTAGTTAATCGATAAACTTATTTTTTATGAGAAGATTTTGGCTTCGGCCTCAGGCGGAGGATTACCTGCTCTCCAATCCTGGGCAACCCCTTGGGATTTACCTGCCAGGTAAGCCCATCGTTCTGGTGCCCATGAATCCCAGGCAGACAGAGCAACTCATCGCCGAAAGTCGAAATGGAAATGACGTTTCCACTTTGGTCACAAACATACTTTCTGGGTCCAGGCCCGTTCTCCACCAGATGGGAACCGGCGAAAAGAAAACTGGCAGGGAATGTATCCAGCTTTTTTTTCGTGGGGACCCCCCCGATTTCATTGGGTTGCGCAGGTGAAATGAACCTGCTGATGGGATGCTCCTGCGGCTTGCCCTTCGAATCAGGAAACACAAGCGATACGCGAACCGAATCCCCGGCAGGCTCAACGGAAACCCAGCGTGTGCGCGCCTCGTCCCGAGCCTTTCTCATGGCAGGAGTCCCGGGTTTTGCTCCCATCAGGAGCATGGCCGCGTGGATATGCATGGGCCGGGCTGCAACGGAGAGAATGGACTCGTGCTCCTTGCTACCTTTCGTACAGGCAACCAATTCGAGCAAACCTTCGTGAAGGCATACGGTCGCATTCACGTCGATGCACCGTTCCTTCAGGTTCAGCTTGATTCCGGGCAGGTTCAGTTTGCGGAGGGCTTCTTCTGACCCTGGCGAGAGTTCTGAAACCTGCTCACCACCCCATCCGACACACGAGAAAAGAAAAACCCCGAAGACAAATTTAAGTCGAATAGCCATCCAAGTTACCTCTTGAGGAAACAGTGGAAGTGTACACTACAATTGCGATCATATTGTAACGCTTGTTTGCGGATTTTTTATCTCTTTTTGCAACACACTTTTTCCTCGATCACCCTAGCTGACTCCTCCTTGGTCAGGGGCTTCTTTTCCAAACCCATAATAGGCAGGCTAAAACAGAATTGCGAGAGTGTTCCTTAATCTTGTAATTAAATTTTCGTTTCTTAATCAGCTTTGGGTTCTTTTTGATCATCTCTCTGGAGGGTTTTTGTGGGCTGGATTCAGGGTTAATTACCATCTGTCACCAGCAGGAATGAAACCTCCACCTGAATGGTGATGAGAGTCTGGCCCGGCGCGAGGGAAGCGTTACTTGCACCCACGCCTCCCTCCTCTGTGATAGAGTTGCTGTAATATAAATTTGTGCCACTCACGGAGTATCCATGCGCTGCTTCCTCGACGCCTCCAACAATCAGGCAGGTTGGGTGCATCTGAATCTCTAAGGAGTATTTACGTGATCGAAGGTTCGCCTTAAAAGCAGTAATTTTACTCCAACCAAATAGGCTGAGAGATAACACCATTGGCCGCCACGTCCCACGCCTCGAGACGGACCCAAGATTTTCCGGTCAAGTCGAGCGTTGCCTTAAGGGTTTGTTTCCCAAAAGCCCCGGTCCCGGTCAGGTCAATCCGTTTGCGGTGCACCTGTTTTCCATTACCCGTGATGACCTCGGCGAATGACATGGGAAATGTCCAGGTTAACTCAACCTCAAGCTCTGCTTGGCCCGATGCATCAAGTTTTAGAGTTTGGCCCGATTGCTTTTCTCCAACCCTAAAGCGCGGCATAAGCACCTCTCCAGTGGAAATAAAGAAGGCGCCATCCCGCAACGCTTTGAGGACCGGCTCCCAGCCGTCCTCGAAACGGGGAATATGGTCCAGACGCAAATAATTGACATTGGCATGCGCATAGAATTCGGTGGTTCGATCAACCTGAAAGATATCCACTTCGCCAACAATGTACTTTTTGGCCCCCCAGTTGGCAGTATCATCCAGAAGATCCAACACGCGCCAACCCAGACGAGGCTTTGAGAGGTCAGCGGGCATGGCTTTCCAAGCGCCACCAAGATAACGATCGGATTTGAAGAATGGCTGATCCCGATAAAGATCAGGATAACCGGTCGAGGATTTGATTCGCGGATGCGCCGCCCACATTAGCCCCCCCTCGCGTTCCATCAGTTTCAGGACATCCTCAGGACTACCAACATGATAGACCCGACCAAACCGGGGGTGATCCTCCATGAAAGGCTTATCCTTGGATCGATTCAACACCCACATCACCGGCCGCGGGAAAAAACTAATCCAATGACCGCCAAGATGGGCGTTGGGTTCTTCGCCCGGGAGCAGAAGAAAGCCATCGTCGGACAGCCTGGCGCACTCGTCGTGAAGAAGTTTGAGCAACGGCAAAGCCTTATCCGGATTACGCCGGTCACGGCCAAGGCGGTTGTGAAACTCTGCCAGATGAACGATATCGACTCCTGCCTTCTTGAATACGCCCACGAACTCGGGCGTTTGCGTTTCCGTGGGGCGACCGGTTCTCGCGGGTCGCACCAGTCCCGCGTCAATTGCCTGTCCGCCTCCATCATTCCAACAGTGAACAGCCATCAGGTTGTCGCCTTTCTTCAGAGCTTTTCGAGCCTCCGGGCTGATGGGCACTTCGCGATATCTTTTGGAGAATCCTTTCACGGAGAACGCCAAGACACCATTTAGATAGATCTCTGTGTCCTCGTCGTACAACAACGACAGCTTGAGTTCGTCAGCCGGAATCTCCCTGAGTTTGAAGATCCTGCGCAACCATATATCCTGCGTATTCCAATCCGTACCCAGTTGCAGACCGGGCGTGCCCTTTTTGCCAAATCCACCTTGCCCCGTCTTCCATTTTTGGTCATCGAAGGCGGGTTGCATCCAATCCTTCGGCGGAAGCGTCAGAGAGTATCGCCAGTCTTGCTCCTTTTGACGCGACGTGGGGACAACTTCAGCGGAGGTCACGTTCTGCTGCCCCTTGAGAACATCAAGGGTGTGCTCGATGTGATAATGACTGGTAAAAGTCTTGTGCCCTGGCACTCTAGGAAAGCGATCCCCGTGCGTGTAGGCTTTCACGCGATCAAAAAGCTTGTTGCCCCGGTCAAGCGAAGCGAGCCAGAAAATGCCCAACTCTTGTTGGGTACCAGGCGGCGCATTAAACCAGGGTACCCAGCGACCATCTCCCTGGAGGTCCTGACGCACACCGATGCCGAATCCTGAAACGTGATCCATAAAATCATTCCCACGCCAGGTGAAACCCAGGTTGTAAGCCTCATCCAATGGATAGAAATAACGGTGCGGTGGGGGGAAGACTGCGAGGGCACCGGCTTTGGTCTCCAGAGCAATCGTGCGGTTGCGCACCTTCTCGGGCTCTGCAGGTTGCGCGGTTGCCTCAACCCGGTGCGCCTTGTTATCGAGCCCAATCCAAGACACAGCTTTATCCGCCGGATCACAGGTTAGTCCAGAGTGGTAGAGCAAGGCACGGGCGTCCTTCTTCGTTTGGACAACCGCCTGCAGGTGAATCAGGTCACAGCCGGCATAAAGCGTGAAACGAAGTTTCCCTGAAAAGGATTGCCCCTCAAGTCCGTCAAGTTCGACGATGCACCGGCGACCCACACTTCGTACGATTGCAGACTTGAGTTTAAGGGTAAGCGGTCCCGACTCACTGGGTTTACGGCTGGTACGATCAAAGAAAATGGTCCAGCCACCACGTTTCTTCAAGTCGCGTTGTCCTATAGATAACACGGTCACCGGATCAACATCGCTCAAAACCACGACGGGCTTACCCTTGCCCGGTGCCACGGCAATCGATCGCACCAAAGCTCCCTGCCCTGAAATATTGAGCATCAACTCCGTTGAACCCTCCGGCGTGTCCCACCTGAGGACGAGTGCTTCACCGGCGGCCCGCACAACCACCCCGCTGGCCGGGTCGTAAGACTTTATATCCACGGGAACTGCAGCGTATGCAGCCTGTGCGCAGATAAACTCGATAGCACCCCAAATCATTATTGAAAACAATAGGCCATGCAATCGGTTGCCGCTACGGATGTCGTCTGCAGTCATTCGCATCAGTTTACCTATTATGCAGTTCTTAATTATCTTCGCGCTGTGGCAAGAGCCCGCCTCACTTGGCCAAACCCAATAGATCGACCATCGCCCGACCCATGGCTTCGCCAACGTTCATGTAGGTCTCAGCATTGCCACCATAGTGACCGCCTGAACTGCCGCCCTTGGACAGTGAATGGGTGTACACGCTGGCGACATTACCCTTGAACTCGGGGTACTTGCCGAACTTACCGTCGACCGCAAGCATGGCATCTAGGATTTTTCCGCCGCCATCAGTAGCACCTTTCTTCGTTTGACCGAGGGAGGCACAGACGAATTTTGCATTGGGTGCATTGAAGTCCTTGCGCAGCGTCTTGATGAGATGAACCAGATTCTTCTCGTATCTGCTGGAAAGCGCGGCACTGCGACTGTCTCGATCACCCTGCCACCATAAAAAACCGGCGATCTTGTATTCCTTGGCTCCGGGATAATATTTGTCGAGTTCTGAGAGTGTCTTCTTTGCCCGGGCGATGTCGCCATCGTACTGCATGCCCGCATACCACTTGATCTTCTTGGGCTCAGTCCCTTTGACCCACTTTTCCGGGGATCCCTTGTAGCCGGGATGAACCCAGGTCACACCCTTGGCATCGGTGAATTCAAAGCCTTCACCTCCCGGCGGCAACAGATCCCAGCCCAGCGCACGATTGCCAATGCAGCTCTTGAGAATCATGACAGGCGCATCGACGGCGTTGCCAATGTGGTGGCCGATGCCATACTCCGGGCCGATCTTTCCGCCCTTGATGGTCATCCACTCATTGTTGAACTGTCTCATGCCTCCGGTCCCACTGCCCATCACGCGCACGTTGCGGACGTCCTTGCGCTCGGTCCAGTCACCGGCCTCATCCACGAGGTAAGGGTACAAGTTTTTTTCCTTAACCGCATGTTCCAGCGAACCGTCTCCGCCTTTGATTTTCCCAGCCCCTAGCATATTGGACTGCCCCAACAGGATGTAAACCTGAACGGGCTTACTCATATCCGCCGGCTTGCCATCGGGATCAGGTACTTGGGCCGATACGTATGAGGTTGAGGCAGCCAACACGGTGGTGGCAGAGAGAGTTTGGATGAGTTTGTTTATTAGTTTCATTGTGTTTTCTTGGTATTCCTTAAATTTGAAAATACGTCTCCTGTGGGCTTGGCCGGTAAAGTGTCTTGCCATTGGGTGAGCATCTTTTTCAGCTGGTTTACCATGGCGGGGGGTTTCTCTTTAAGATCGTTCTTTTCCATCGGGTCAGCCACCAAATCGTAGAGTTCGACGTATTTGGCATCCCGATTACTCACGAGTTTCCAGTTTTTGCTCACCACCGCATAGGATACCCAATGGTCAGGCTTGGTTTTGCGAGCCGGCCAGGGGGCAATCGTCTTCCAGAAAAGTGGTTTTTCACGCTGCGCTTTCCCTTTTCCTTTCAAGGTCGTCACTTGACTGACTCCATCAGGCCGGAAGGAAGCCGGTAACTTTACACCAGCAATTTCACAAAAGGTGGGCAGTAAATCCACCGCTGAGAAAATGGAGGTTTTATCCACCTTACCGGCGGCAATCTTACCGGGCCAACGGGCAATAAAAGGCACCCCCACCCCACCCTCAAAGAGGGCGGCCTTGTATCCCTTGCGTCCTCCGGTAATGCCTTTGGCTGCAGCCACATTAAAACCCTTCCCTGTTGCAGTATCATACATGGATTTTAAGGGAGTACCTGGTTGCGCCCGGGCTGGCCCATTGTCTGAACTGAAAATAACCAAGGTTTGGTCGGCCAGTTTTAGCCGGTCCAAGGCAGCCAAAACCTCTCCCACCCGATCATCGGCATGCGAAAGAACCGAGGCATAAATATTATCGCGCTCGGCCAGTTTAGGAAATCGTTTGCGATACTTGGGCAGCGTATGGAAGGGCGTATGAGGCTCGTGCACCCACAGGTTGATAAAGAAGGGCTTACCCGCCTTATGGTTTTTTTCAATGAAGGCAATGGCGTTCCTTGCATCTTCATGCACCGGCATCTGTTTACCTGAACAATTGAAGCCCCCATAAACATCAAAGCCGTACTGATCGGGTGTCGGCGAATCAGGAATCATGTCATTGGCTAGATGCCATTTGCCAAAATGTGCGGTGGCATAACCGGCACTCTTCAGGAACCGGGACAGCAGTGGCGCCTTGGGATCCAACCAATCGGGCATGTTACGCTTGGCATTGCTGGGCACCCACGCGAAGTGCCCGTCAATATTGTAGCGCGCGGGGAAATGGCCGGTCATCACGGCGGTCCGACTGGGGGAACACACGCCACTGGCCACAGTAAACCGGTGAAAGTCAGTTCCTTCCTTCGCCAGTCGATCGATATTAGGTGTCTTTACATAGGGGTGTCCGTGACAACCAAGATCTCCCCATCCCCAGTCATCAGCAAAAATGAAAAGAATATTGGGTGAAACTTCTTTCGCCAAAACCTGCGGCACAAGCCAAAGGACGAGAACAGACAAGAATGATAATATTCTATTCATAGACGCAAATTCCAACCGGCCAACTAGGGAACCGCCTGAAACATTTGGGTGATGGTCAACTGTTTTCCATCCAACTTGACCTGCAGGTCAAAGAATCCTTCACCTGCATGTTTGTGGGGGAAGCCTACGGAGATTGCATCGCCTTGCCTACCGAAACTACTGGGCTTACTCCAGTCTATCTGATTCAAGATCTTCTCATTTACCGCTGGCTTGTGATCATATTCTCCTCTCAAAAATTGGCCCAGGATGGTTTCACACTCTTCAATGGTGATTCCCTGCACTGATCCTGCCCGATACTCTTTTTTACCCACCTTGAGAATGGTTTGTTTTCGCGTATAGGGTTTGCCCGCCCAGAAGTTACCTATCTGCACCTGTCCCTTCCCAGGCTTCGCTCCCTGCTGCAACCACTCACCATGGCTCACATTCAAAACCTGAAAGGACACTTCACGTCCCTTGACTTGTTCAGCACCCTGCACGTGTATCCCGCGGAAAGGGGTTGGAAACATGTTGTGGGTAGAGATCTTGGCGACTTTCTTGATCCCGCATCTTTGAGCCAAGGCAATCACCTCTTTTTCCTGCTTCTTGGTGAGCATCTCACGTTTCACGTATTCTCTCTCGAGTCCATAAGTGGAAATAGCGAGAGTTAAGATGAATAGACTAAGTGTTATTTTTTTCATAATCATAACTTGCCCAAAGCCCAGTTTTTTGATTATTTTTGCAATGCTCCAACAATTTAATAAAGTGTTCCTAATTAGCCACAAATTTTCCAGTCGGATCTCTAAGTAAAGCAGGTTCCATCAATATATCCCCATCATCACAACGTTTAAGAAAACCATCTACGTACACAGTCTCTCCAATCTTGCAACTGGTTGCCATCGCCTTAAATTTTCCTAAATTACACTCTATCCCCTCCTTCAGGTGTATACGCGATGAATTTGGGTTGCTGATGTTAACTTTCGTAACGATCCCCTTAATCGTGATCTTCTTATTTTTTCCAACATATGACTTGGCTTTTGACGACACATCTTTTGCCAGAAACTGTGCGGCAGGCTGACCATAATCCAATACCCAGCCTTTCCAGCACCCCACCAACAGCACAGTTGCGATTGATGTGATTAGTATGTGTTTCATTCGAAGTTATTTTTCTTCAATTACAACCCTATAGAATGAGTTGTCTTTTAATTCTGCTCCCAGCTCAATACTCAATTCATGTGGCCACTGATATTCTTTTGGCAGGAGACGGTGTAAGTTCCTACAAACATCGTCAAAATGCGCAGTGAGAGTCGGGGAAAGTGCACAATTTGACCAGTTAGTTTTTGAGGATGTCAGGGATTGAGCACCGTGGGCATCAAATTGATGCCTTTAGCCTTCGCAGCTTGGCCAAGCTCTGGTTTGCATTTGGGCCAAGCAGGACTGCCACTCTCGTCACAAGCCAAGCGCATGTCTGGGTAGGCGTGAAGGATGAAAACCGAACCACTTTTTTCACACTCGTTTGTCGGATGAGCAGGACCTTTATTGCAGTTCACACATACCAAGACCGAGTCGCTCAATGCCCCCTGATATTGCCTCCAGTTGACATGATGCTTGGCAATGTCCTCCGTTTTCTTACAGGAAAGACAATAGTAACCCAACTGAACTGGTGCCTGTGTCATGTTGGCTGTCCAAGACCAAATCAATAGGGCCACGGCCGCCATTGCGGCCGTCACGATCCCCATGTTCTTTAACATCCCTGAAGACTGCCCACTCATAGCCGCGCCTTGACGACTTTGCCTGCGTAGTCCCCCAAATCCTCCTGGTACGCATAATATTGGCGGGCGCTCGGATTCCAGCTGTGGATGAAATACATTTGTCCGAACTTCACCCAGCGCACCGACCCGTCCACGTAAGCCTGGTTGCCCCCCGTGGGAAGGCCGGAGTTGTTGGCGTGGGCCGGGTATCCCCCAAAAGCGGTGGGGCGTCCGGCTCCCCATTTCCCGTCGATCTTCGCAGCGAGGTCGGCAGCAATCAACATGCGAGAACTGACATTGCCGGAGTCAACCGGGCTGCGGGACTTGAAGGAGCCCGCCGGGTTGGTCCAGGTTTTGATTCCCCCAAAGTACTGGTAACCGGTAATGACCGACGGCCACTGTGTCTCCCAGACCGGGTAATGCTGCCCGAACCTGTAGTTTTTCAGAGGGTTACCGGTGTATTTCACGCCGGGACAACCAAACACGGGGTTCATGGACAGGCCCATGTAGGTGTATGGATCATTTCGTTCATCATAGCCGGCCGCTTTTCTGTGGGCTAGGTTGTACGGCACCCACGCAGCGACCTCCGGCGGATCAAAGGCCGTCAACACGGTATTGTGCCTTGCGATGAGGTAAACGCCCTCGTTGTCACCGACGTACATCTCCGCCGCCGTCGCGATTTGTTTCATATTGCTCATGCAGGTGGCCTGAAGCGCCTTGGCCTTCGCCTTGGCCAAGGCGGGCAACAGCAGGGCCGCAAGGATGGCAATGATGGCAATTACCACCAACAATTCAATGAGAGTGAATGCTTGTCTCGATACAATTTTCATTTACGAATTAGTTTAATGCGTCCCACACCCCACCAACAGCACGGCAGCAATTGGTGTCAAGAGGATCGTTTTTCGAGTAGTTGCAGTTCGGCGTCTTTTGTTCATTGACCCCCGCGCTTTGGGTTCAACCACGGAGTATCCTGATAATACCACCTGGAGGCTTTCAGTCTCTCCACATGCCCGTCCAGAAATCCGACGCTGCTTCTTGCTTGGTGTCGGATGCTTGGCCCACCCCAGTTCGGCTGCGGGGATGTGACAAAGCCTCCGCCAAACCCGGCCGGATCGTCGAGGATCCATACCTCTGATTTTTCATACGATTGAGGTGTGATGCATTTCTCCGGGTCACGCGTCTTCTTCGCCTGACAACCCGAATCCGAGAGGTACACCGTTGTCGAGGGGCGAATGATTCCGCTATCCAAAACAGGATCAAAAAACCACCCCCCACCAGGCCACCGGCACCCCCCGATCTGGAAATTAGCCCCGTAGCCGGAGACAGCCAGGTCGTCAGAAAAGATGTATGAATAATTGAACTTGCGGGTGTTGCGTTGCTTGGTGGGGCAGAGTAGGGCATTCGTGCTGGTTAATTGGGGTTGGATGTAACTGAACCAGCAAACACCCGCGCCGGCCACGACTCCCGTGAATGTCCATGGATATTCACCCTGACTTGCCTCTGCGTACATGGATGAGGCCAGCATCATCTGCCTCACGTTGCTCAGGCATTGGGTGGCTCCCGCCTTTTGCTTGGCCAGGCTAAGCGCCGGCAGAAGCAATGCCGCCAGAATGGCAATAATGGCAATGACCACTAAAAGTTCGATGAGGGTGAAAGCTTGCCTTGATACCGTTTTCATTTCCCTTCAGCTTTTAAGTGGTGGATTGGGTTAGTTTAGTTTCCTTAATCTGTGGACAAACGATACAGAACACAGCCAAGCCAACCCATTAGCCCCAGATAGAACAGGCTCCATCCACGAGTCAGGGGAAACTGCTTTGCTATCCAAGGAAATGTTTTGACGTACCAGTTTACCCCTTTTGTTGTCCACGCGAAACCACAGCAAAAAATGGAGTCCAGCATTAACACGCCCCAGATGATTGTTTCAAAGTTTAGCTTCATGGGACGAAGTTGCTGGGGCCTCGACAATTATTCAAGCCGTTTTAAATGTTGCCGCAAATGCAGCCCGTCCTGCTGCATTCAAGTGGTGGAGTGGGTTGGTTTAGTCGATACGCCTGCGCCAAAGAGTGTAATTTCCAATCGTGGAATGAAAGGGTTCGTATCCTGCCTCACGAGTTGTCGGCTTCTCGAAGCTGGTGCGGATAACTTCCCACTTTTGGTTAGCATCCCACTTTTCAGTCGTGCTTGTTGCTGCACCTGTGCCGAACATTATAGTTGTGGTCAATAGCACACCTATCGCGAATGATTTTAAGTCGATCTGTTTCATAAGCCTGTAAGAACCCAAACACTCACAACCGCGATGCCGTTTTTCAAGGCGTTTTAACTGTTGCCGCAGAGGCAGGTTGGTTTAGTTGCCTTCAGCTTTCAATTCTTCACCTGTCTTGCCGCCGTTCTCTTGATCAGCATCGGGGAATAAGGCCTTGCGCATGGGATTGGGCGTTTTCTTCTTAGGTTTCAGTTTAAACCGACCTTCTTCGATGTTAGGAGGAAATACATTGTTATCGAGATCTGAATCTCCAAAGGCGTTGTCTTGGTCCAAAATGATGCGCACTACTTCCTTATCTGACAGGAAGGGTATCTTCACCACCTTGTCGCCATAACGCCAAATCTCGACCGGAATATCCAACCGTCGTGACGTTCCGTTTTTGAACTCGACGTGAAGGATCAACGGCATGGGCATCCCGCCGACATTTTCTACCGAAACGACATAAGCCAGTTCCGAAACTTTCAGCAGTTCTTTCTGCCAGTCCTCCAGTTTCTCGAACTTCTCATCGTACTTCTCTATTTCCTTATCCGTCGCTTTGTATGGGTCGAAGCTGTAATACCAGTCTTGCAGGTGCTGGTGCTTATCCGCCCGGGTACCACTCTCCTTTAGAAAGAGTTCATAAGGAGAGTCAGGTATCGCCTCTTCTTCGGCTCTATCCAGCGCTTTGCTTGTCTTGGGATTGGCGTCGTCCAGGCGGTAAAGATTGACGAGTTTAATGGCCATATCGACATGGTCATTTCCATAAAACCAGCCACGCCAAAACCAATCCAGATCCACCCCGCTGGCATCTTCCATCGTCCGGAACAGATCCGCCGGTGTCGGCCGCTTGAACGCCCACCGACGTGCATACTCCTTAAATGCAAAGTCAAACAGATCATGCCCTAGAATACTCTCTCTCAATAAATGAAGTCCCAAAGCCGGTTTGCTGTACGATTGAAAGCTGCGATTGATCTGATTGTCGGCCGCAACCATGATAATCGGATCATTCGACTGCGCCATGGTATCGATTACTCTGCGAACGCCTTTAAGATTACTCTCCTGCAAAACGGGATCCATGAGGTTATCCGCCCGGCGATCCATAAAGCTATTGAGGCCTTCATCCATCCACATCCACTGACGCTCATCGTTGTTGATAATCATGGGAAACCAATTGTGTCCTACCTCATGGATGATGACACTGATCACATAACCGCGATGACTAGCTGGGTATGTCCCCTTTTCATCAATATCTCGCGATGTCTGAAAGGAGATCATGGGGTACTCCATCCCCCCCTCGGCGCCCCAGGCCGACCAGGCCACCGGATAGGGATAGGGGTATACGTTTTCTGAATAGATGCGCAACGTCTGGGCAACCGCCTCCGTGGAGAAACGTTTCCAAAGCGGAACGGACTCTTCCGGATAGACACTCATGGCCATGACGGTCTTACCCTCAATCTCCACGCCCATGGCATCCCAGATGTATGCCCGCGATGCGCCGAACGCAAAGTCCCGGACCTGATCGGCCTTGAAAACCCAAGTCCTTTTACCTTGCGCCTTCCTCTTAAGTTTTTCCCCCGCGTCCTTCGACGTAACAATCTCCACGCCCCGATCACTGGACCGGGCTTCTGCTAATCGATTCCGCATCGTAGAGCTAAGCACTTCTTCTGCATTCGTCAACTCCCCGGTGGCCGCCACGACGTAATCTTCAGGTACCGTGATTTCCACCTTGAAACTGCCAAACTCTAGAGCAAATTCGCCTTGACCAATGTATGGCTTCACCTGCCATCCTTCCTGATCATAGTACGCGCACATTCGGGGGTACCATTGTGCTATATGATAGACATATTCGCCTGATTTGAGCTTCCTGCGGCCATGTCGAAAAGATAACGCTTCACCCTGAATGTTAAACGCCCATACTACTCTGAACGAAAACGATTCGCCGGGACGAAGGGGACTTTCGAGATCTATCCGCATATTCGTGTTTACGATTGTGTATTTGAGTGGATCACCCGCTAAGTCAGTGACAGCCTTGAGTTCATAACCGCCTGCAAATTTCTGACTGTAGATCAAACTGCGAAAATCGCCGTATTCAACTTCCGCGGGCTTACCGTCTCTCGGTGCCAAATTTGGGGCTTGAGTGCTACGCTGACGTTTCGAGCCTTGAGCCAAGGCATTCTGATCAAGCTGCACCCAAAGATAATGAAGGAGATGAGGAGAGTGATTGGTATATTCCACTGCCTCTGATCCTTGGATGCGGGATTCCGCTTCATCCAGTTCGACCTTTATTTGGTAATTAGCCTCCTGCTGCCAGTAATCAGGACCGGGCGCGCCAGTCGCCAATCGGACTTCGCTGGGCGCAGGCAACAGGGGCGTTATTTGTTCAAAGTCCGTGTTCTTGCTCCCGGCAAGCAGAGGAGAGCTGTATACCAGGAGAGAAGATAGAATGGAGAAAAGGTGTTTCATCATTGTTGGAGGACTGCCTCGATTTTGGCCCTGGTTGAGGGCCTCAGATCGGGTCGTTGCGGGGCTGATTGTAGGCGAGCGCGGAGCGCGGGGTCAAGGTGCGGGACGGGGCGGTAGTGGTGGGTGAACAGTCAATGAAACAGATGACTTTTGAAGGAAAGTGATCTGAGCAAGCCTCAAAAATCTTGAAAATAAAGACTTTAGAGATGGTGGGCGAAGAGGGATTCGAACCCCCGACCAACGGCGTGTAAAGCCGCTGCGCTAGCCACTGCGCCATTCGCCCATCCGGGAAGATGTGTCGGCTAAATGCCGAACGTAGGGCGGGCATTCTCTACAATTTGCCTTTAGGAACAAGCGATTTAATTCAGCAGTTTTTAACGCCGATTACTCAGCCAACTTCAAACGATAGTACTGCTTCTGGAAAAGCGCTTCATGCCAATCAGTGAATTCAACCGAGCTTCCGGCGGCTTGGACTTCGGCAATCTCGCCCCATTTCTTTAAGTCATGTGAGGCTTCAATTATGTAGGTTAAGCCCGATATACTTTCGAAGCTGATGTTGAATGGAGCGGCGGATTTGCTGAAGGTGTTAATCTCTAGTTTTTTAAGAATCTGAACAGGTAACCTAGCATACGTTTCGCCAAAGCCGGTTGCACCCGGGTTGATAAATATTTTGGCATTATCAGATACTCCTTTGAACACATTATCGCCAATAGCAGGAGCATTCCCTTCAAAAGTAATGCTCTTCAGCCTGCTGCAGTCTTCGAAGGCATTCCGCCCAATACTAGTGACACTGTCAGGGATGGCCACGCTCGTCAGATCACGGCAGCCTAAGAAGGCCCATTCCCCAATACTAGCAACACTGTCAGGGATCGTTACGCTCGTCAGACCGCTGCAACCTGAGAAGGCCGATTCCCCAATACTGGTGACACTGTCAGGAATCGTCACACTCTTCAAACTGCTGCAGCCCCTGAAGGCCCTATACCCAATGTTGGTGACACCCTTAGAAATTGCTACGGTGTTTAGCAAGCTATTGGGAAATATTTTTTTAATACCTCTTTCTAGAACAAATTTAGATATCGTTACGCTTGTCAGACCACTGCAGCCAAAGAAGGCCTGTTCCCCAATGCTGGTGACGCTGTCGGGGATTGTCACACTCTTCAAACTGCCGCAGCCAAAGAAGGCCTGATTCCCAATGCTGGTGACACCCTTAGAAATTGATACGGTATTTAGCAAGCTATCGGGAAATATTTTTTTAATACCTCTTACTAGAACAAAACTAGAAATCGTCACGCTCGTCAGACTGTTGCATCCCCAGAAGGCAAGTGTTCCAATGCTGGTGACACTTGCAGGGATGGTCACGCTCGTCAGACCACTGCAATCTATGAAGGCATAATTCCCAATGGTGGTGACGCTATCAGGGATCGTCACGCTCGTCAGACCACTACAGCCTAAGAAGGTCCTATCCCCAATTTTAATGACACTGTCAGGGATGGTCACGCTCGTCAGGCCACTGCAGCCTTTGAAGGCCCCGACCCCCAATACAGCGCCAATACTGGTGACCGGTTTCTCCTCATAGGTGGAGGGAATTACCAACTCTCCAGAGGCATTATTATCACATCCAATAACAGCAACCGTTCCTCCCTCAACCTTGTACCTCAAAGGATCCCCATTACCCCCAGTGACAACAGCCACTCGACCAGAAAGGTCGAAATAGTTCATACCCTGTCTCCTACGATATTCTTCACACCTGCTCCGCCAA
>MPLY02070678.1_pt1 | contig 20221 bp, 14 predicted proteins | sample 1617301 | NCBI WGS metagenome assembly MPLY02 (sample SAMN05944805, study PRJNA350692) | marine metagenome | biome: marine; feature: ODZ; material: water; isolation source: 140 m water sample filtered on 0.2 um supor filter | place: Pacific Ocean | collected 2012-04-08 | depth 140m m
CGTCGCCGGAGGCGACGGCGAACCCTTACCGGGCGCGGAGTCCATCAGCGTCCGCGTCGTGCCCTGACCCGCCGAACCGAGAGCCCTACGACACCTCGAGGCCGCCCACCGACACGTTGAGGCGGTGGTTGACCCGAAACCCGTAAGTCCCGTCGGTCACCGACGTCATCCCGGTCTTCGGCGTCGTGTGCACGACCGTCCCGTTGATGACGTAGTCGGTCGAGTCGGCCCCGACGCGCACTTCGAGGGCATTGACCGACTGGCCGTTGGCGCCCGGCGTGTTCACCGCGTCGCTGGCAGTCTTCTCCGCGACCTCGTGCACATCGGCATCACCGGCGCGGTGCTTGACGAGCCAGGTCCCATCCTGCGCGACGAGGAAATAGATATACGTCTGCTGGGCGTTGTCGAGGTTGCTGCCCCCGAAGACGAGACCGTAGTAGTTGTTGTGTCCGCTCGGCTCCATCAGGGTGAAGTTGCCCTTGAGCGTGTAGGAGCCGCTCGCTGTACTTGACGGATGCCAGAAGACCCCGGCCTGCGGGGTGATCGCGTGGAAGCCGCCACCCATTGCCATGAACTCGATCTCACCCGCCGCATCCGGATCGGAGGCGTTGGTGCTCCGATCGGCGCGAATCTTCCAGCCGGCCGTGGACTGGGCCTCGAGCGTGGCCACGGCCACGACGGCCACGAGCATTGCGAACAGCGAACCGAACAACAAACGCTTCATTGCGATCTCCTTGTGGGGGGCTGAACCTGGAACCGTCAGCCAGTGAAAAGAGAATTATGGCTGGATTCTTCGGGCCGCCGGCGCTCCCATTCAGGGCGTGAAGGCGAGCGTCGCGCCGATGTCGTCCGCGATGGCCACCATCTGCACACGCAGGCGGTCGACGACCTCGGGGTGCTCGGCGGCCACGTCGAACTGCTCGTAGGGGTCGTCCCGCAGGTTGAACAGCTCCAGTTCCACCGGCTCGTCGCCGGTACGGAGTTCCTGCGAGATCCAGTCGTCGGCCGGCGGCGCGATCCGCAGCTTCCAGGTGGCATCCCGCACGGCCTCCAGTTGGCGGATCCAGAAGTAGGGGAAGTAGCGATGCGGCGACGGGGCGCCCGCGGTCAGGACCGCCCAGAGGTCTTCCCCGTCGAGGCCCACCTCCGGCGGATCGGCGCCGGCCAGCTCCAGGATCGTGGCGTGCAAGTCCATCGTCGTCGCGATCTCCCCGATGACCTGTTCGGCCGGCACCCGTCCGGGCCACCGCACGACCGCAGGAACGCGGGCGCCGCCCTCGTGGGTCGTGCCCTTTGCGCCGCGCAGCGGCCCCGTGGTGCCGGCGTGCCATCGCTCGACCGGCACGGTCTCGTACATCCGCGGTGGCATGTTCCGCCAGGGGCCGTTGTCACTCGTGAAGATCACCAACGTGTCCTCGATCACGTCGCCGTAGCGCCCGCCCCTGGAGCGCCCCTGAAATGCCTCCGAGGCGTAGACCGGCAGGGGCGGCATCGAGTGCGGCAGGTAGATGAAGAACGGCTCGTCTCCGGATTCCTGGATGAAGCGCACCGCTTCCTCGGTGTACCGGCGGGTCAGCGTCGTCTGGTCCACCGGCTGCTCTTCGGTCGGCGTCGTATCGCGGTAGAGATGCAGCGGGCGCGCGGTATCGACCCAGGGCGGCATCATGTCGTTGCTGTAGGGCAGACCGACGTACCGATCGAAGCCGCGCTCGGTCGGGAAGAAACCCGGCGTCGAGCCGAGGTGCCACTTGCCGAACGCCGCGGTGCGGTAGCCCTCGGCCCTCAACGCATCAGCAAGCGTTCGCTCCTCGAGGGAGAGCCCGCCCTCAGAGTCGGGGCCGAGATTGCCGGGCAACCCGACGCGGACGGGCCAGCGCCCGGTCATCAACGCCGCCCGCGACGGGGTACAGACCGGGGCGGCGGTGTAGAAGGCGGTCAGCTTCGCCCCCTCGTGCGCCATCCGGTCGAGCCGGGGTGTGTGAATCGTCGGGTGCCCGAAGCCGCTCAGGTCGCCGTAGCCCAGATCGTCGGCGAAGATCAGAATGATATTCGGCGGGCGGGCAGCCGACACCGTCTCTGGCACTTCCGGCGCGCAGGCCGCCAGGGCCGCGACGCTCGCTAAGACGGCGGTCGTGCCGATCAGTCGCTTCTCCATCCGCTAGTGTTCCAGCGCCTTCTCGGCGCCGAGGGTGGGCGTGGCCAAAGTTGGAACAGGATACACGCATGTTCGACAGGAGCACCGGAAACCTGCAATTATGGGCCGAGGAGAAATGATGCAAACGATTCGACAACTCGCAGTTGCTGCGGTCGCCGCGGCGCTCATCGGAGGTTCCCCCGCCATGCCCAGTGCCGCCACGCAAGCCAACGACCTGACCGCGGTCTTCACGACGACCAAGGGAGAGATCCGGATCGAGCTCTTCCCGGCCGAGGCGCCGGTGACGGTGGCGAACTTCGTGAATCTGGTTCAGCGGGGCTACTACGACGGCTTGACGTTTCACCGGGTCATCGCCAACTTCATGGTCCAGGGCGGCGATCCGACCGGCACCGGGCGCGGCGGCCCGGGCTATAACTTCAAGGACGAGTTTCACGCCTCGCGCCGGCACGACTCGGCGGGCGTCTTCTCGATGGCCAACGCCGGCCCCGGCACCAACGGTAGCCAGTTCTTCATCACCCACGGGCCGACGCCGCACCTCGACGACAAGCACACGGTGTTCGGGAAGGTCTCCGCGGGGCAGGATGTCGTCAACGCCGTCGCCCAGGGTGACGTCATGCAGACGATCGTCATCGAGGGCGACGCCTCCGCGCTGCTCAGCGCGCAGCAGGCACAGGTCGCCGAGTGGAACCGGATTCTCGGCCAGTGAGCGTCGCGACCGGCCGGCGCTGGTAGGTGAAGGTCTTCGCGGCCTCGTCGACGCTGAGCAGCGTCTCACGGTGCCGACGCCCGCGTCGACACCGTGTGAAAACAGAGGCCTACAGCCGAACCCGAATCGCTAGGCTCGCGCCTGCGTGAAGACCTCGCGCAGCCGCCGGACGACCGGCGCGAGTTCGGCGTCGCGCAGGTTCTGAGTCCAGACGTAGTTGCGGAAGATGATGACCCGCGGCTCGCCGTCCATCAACTCGCCCCGGAGCGCCTGGGCGGTCAGCGGGATGACGTTCTCGTCCCAGGTCAACTCGACGATCCCAAGGTCGACGGTATTCACGGCGTACTCGGCGGTCAGCCCGGGAATGCCCTGGAGCTCGTCGGCAATCCATCGCGCTTTCCGGTTCACCTCAGCCCTTACCGCGGCGTGGTCCCGTTCGACGAATCGATCGAGGGCGACGATGAACCCGACGATCTCCTCCTTCGCCACTTTCATGCCGCGGCCGATGCCGTCGTTCGGCGCGTTCTGCATCCGGGCGGCCTCGATCAGATCGGCGCGGCCGGCCAGCAGCCCAGTCGACTGCGGCCCCTGCAGCCCCTTGCCGCCGCTCATCGCCACCAGATCGGCGCCCATGTCGATGAAGCGGGTCAGGTTCTCGACCGGCGGCACGTCGGGCGCCGCATCAATCAGAACCGGCACGCCCGCCCGCCTGCCGACGTCGACGAGTTCCTGCGGCCTCATGATCTCCGGTCCCCACTCGGTGGCGACACGCTTCGGTACCGGCGGCCCGCTCTGACGCTGGCGCTCGACGCCGGCCGTGGCGACGATCATCGCCGTCCGGTCTCCGAGCGCACTCAGGAGCTGTTCGCGCGTCTCGACCTCGACGAGCGTCATCCCCGCCGCCTGGAAGGCCTGCGCGTACTGCGTCCGGTGGACCGACTGGATGAGACATTCCCGGCGCGGCCAGGTGGGGTGCGGCAGCGCCGCCATCCGCTCACGGTCGGTGCCGGTCAGGCAGGCCGCGGCACCCAGCAGTAGGCCCGACGCCGCCCCCGCTGAGACGAGGCCGGCCTCGGCGCCCGTCACTTCCGCCACGCGGCGTCCGGCCGCCTCGGTCAGATCGGCCATGTCGACGAAGTATTCGTTCGCCTCGAGCATTGCGTCGGTCACCTCCGGCGCCAACCGGATGCCGCTTAGCCGGGTGATGTTCGGATGTGCGCCCAGGTGCGGTTGGATCCCGAACTTCCTCGTGAAGATGTTGTCGGCGAGCGCCGCCTCGACCGCGCTGCCGCCCGACTGCGCCGCTCGCACGGGCGACGGCTTCATCGCGCTCAGGCCGAGGCCGGCGGTTGCGACGCCGAGAAAGTGCCGGCGGCTCACTTCGGGCCGGGTGCGGTCGCGTCGCGCTGTCTGGGATGCCATCGGAGATCTCCTGACTCGAAACGTTGTCGATCGTTGGTGAAATGGAATGGAGAATTATAATCTGCCGATGCGAGTTCTTGGCCTCATTGTCGCCTGCGCCCTGGCCAACTACTAGCCACTGTCCGCTTCGTGATTCGAGGTAGACGCTGCGACATTCGCTAACCCCAATCCCATTTGAGGATCGCGTTGTCGAGGGCTTGGTCCGCCACCAGCTTCTTCAGCCGCGGGTTCTCTAGCTCGAGCGCCTTGAGCCGCTTCGCCTGATCGAGGCGGAGGCCACCGTACTCCTTCCGCCACCGGTAGTAGGTCTGCTCGCTGATCCCGAGCTTCTTGCAGACCTGGGGGGCACCCGCAGCCCGCGGCCCAGCTCCACCTCGGCCTGGCGCAGTTTCGTGACGATTTGCTCCGTGCTGTACCGCTTCCTGGACATCCTGCCTCCTGGTCGTTGCGCCCGAAATCCTAACACTCGGGCTGGAACGGTTTCAGGGGGTCAGGTCAATCAGATTGGTCTGCTCGTTGAATTCTTTCCATGTGACTATCAATCGGGTAGCTCAGATCTCGTGTCTGCTTTCCGTAGCCGAGCAACTGATCAAAATAGACGATGGCTCTGCTCATGAGATTGCGTTCCGCAAGAACTCTAACCAGCCTGTGAAGCAGGCCATCCGGCTTGTTCCATGGACACACACGGATGCAGACCGAGCAGTGATTCCCGTTCTTGACCCAGAAATCAAGGCAGTTCATCGCTTTGATCGGCCACTTCTTCATGCCTGGAACATTGTGGACATCCCAGGGCTGATCCGTTCGTTCTCCGTTCATGAGTGAATTGCTGGGACAGTACCTACTGCACAACTTACACACTTCACAAAACTTCTGGACACCGATATCGATCGGTCTGTCGAGAACGAGAGGAAGATTGGTGAAGACCTTACTGATCCGGACTCTGGGGCCATAATCCCGTGTGATCAATAGTCCGTGCCTCCCAGCTTCTCCGAGGCCGGCATCAACTGCCAGGGCGACATTGATCCCGATCTCGTTCACGGCGGGTAGTGCCCGGTATCCCAGTTCTGCAATGAACGTGGCAAGCGACGCCGAAGACCAGGCGCCTCGTGAATACTCGAGATCGGTGTCGGCTTCCACGGCAGGGCTTCGGCGCACCATCTCATACCCCATTGCATGTGCCATGACGATCACGTAGGGATACTGTTCTGCAATCTCGATTGGGTCACCCACTTCAGCCGCGCGGGAGTATCGGACATTCTGTTCTCCCCAGTGGGTGTAGATCCAACGGGGGTCGGTCTCTGCAACACCTACCAGGTCTGCACCGAGCCATCGGGCTTTCTCCTTCACGATGCGGGAGATTCTTTCAGGATCTGGGGATCGTAATCTGTGACCGGTGTTGTAGACGGGGCGCATCTCACGACCCAGCAGGTTCTTTCTGACCAGATAATCAACGGTGGCTCCTGCGGAGAATGTGGCAGCGTCAATGACAGTCTTTCCTTCTCTGCCTTTCTGTAGATTCTCCACACACTGTTCATGCATGGATGAATACTTGTTGCCCTCCCGCTGTCCCTTGCTGAATGCCGTGTTGCGGTCATCACACCTTGGGATGTCAGCGGTGATGAACCGCGTGTAGGTGGGCTCCTCGACGTATTTCATCTTGTCACCGGTCCTACACTTCTTCTCCTACGATTTCACGTGTCTCTTTGGCTGCCATTCTTCCCAGAAGTTCGCGGGGTTCTGCGGTTTTCCGTAACCGAGCAGATCGTCCAGCTTCACGAACAAAGGATTGGCCCATCTCATATGGTCGGTACACCATCGAACGAATCTGTGGAAATAGGTGGAGGGCTTGTTGTAGGGACACGAGGCAATACAGACCGTACAGGACTTACTCATCCGTGCCCAATACCTGCGACAGGTTTCCGGGTTGACGGGCCATTTCAGGACGCCGTCTGAATTGGAGACAGTTCGGGGCTCTGGGGTCCTTTCGCCGGCATGTATCGCCTGGGACGGACAGACGACAGCGCATTTCTTGCAGACATTACAAAAATCCGTGACACCAAATTCAATCGGTGTGTCCGCATCAAGAGGCATGTCGGTGAGAACCTTGCTGATCCTGACTCGAGGTCCGAACTCAGGAGTGATCAACAAACCATTGCGACCAAGTTCTCCCAATCCTGCCTGTATGGCGATGGGCACGTTCATGGCGACGCCATTTGTCGTACAGTCGATGGCCTGAAAGCCAAGATTTCGAACATAATTAGAGAGGCAGAGATTGGAGAAGGCCATCCTGCTGTAACCCATACTTGCGGCGGCATTGTCTATGTAAGAGGGGAAGAACTTCAGCATGCTGTACTCTTCCTCAAAGCACATGACAATGGCGTATTGAAACTCGGGCGGAACCTCCAGAGGCGTTGACGTGCCTGCCTTGGTGCCAGAATCACCAGCGTGATAGGTCCCTTCGCCTTCATATGTGCTGGAATAGACCCAACGTCTGTCTAGCCTGCAGATTCCAACCAGGTCCGCCCCAAAATACCTCGCTACCTTCTTCAGGTTTCTGCTCAACCTCTTGGGATCGCTCGTATCTGCCTTGACACCTTGCGGGGGTTTGAAATCTACGGGTTGCAGTCGGGGATTGGAACTCCTAATTGCCGCATCCACGGCAGTGACTACCCCGGTTGGATTCGGCTTGGAGTTATTGAGAAGTTCTAGGACTGTGCCACGTCTACTTGCCCAGTGAAGTGCTAGTTCATCAATTGAATAGCCTGGTTTCGGTCGTATCTTTCCGAAACCGATATGTGTTGCGTCCTTTGAAGTCTCCATCAGTTCATGGTCCCAGCTGAACCGGTTACTGATGAAGAACTTCTGATCAAATCGCTTGACCTGCCCGACGATGTTCTTCGCTTCCCATTCATCCAGTGTAAGTTTCTTCATCCTAGGCCCCCGCAGGGACAGCCACTGCTGTCGTCCTTCCCATTTCTGTCACGCCTAGGGACTTCTTCACCATCGCGTCACCACTCTAACCCGACTTTCACGCTCACAGCCTGCCCTCACCCAGGCCTGAGCGGCGCGAGAGGTGCCCGCGTGTGGGACGGGTGCGTCCCGAACCCGAGCAGCCGCGGTGCCGAATCGGCCGGATCCCAGCCCAGGTCCGGAGCGGGCCGATGGCACGCGTATTGCCCAACTCGATCGGCAATGCAGACCTTGATTCATGAAGTGCGAGTCGCCCTTCGCAGTGTCCGCCGGACACCGGGCGTCGCCGCCGCCGCGGTCGTGACGCTGGCGCTTGGCATCGGCGCGAACGCAGCGATGTTCAGCGTCGTCAACGGCGTCATCCTCCGCCCGCTGTCCTATCACGAGCCCTCGGACCTGGTCCGCGTCTGGCCGGAGATGCGTTCGTCGAAGGACTGACCATGAGCTTTGCTCTCTCGTAGAAAGTGGACCACCCAGGGGGGCAGGTCACTGAAGCGGCAGCCGGACGGCCAGTACGCCCGTATCGATCAAGACCTGGTCGCCTGACGAGGCGGGCGTCAGACGGCGTGTGCGCATCGCTTGGCGTACAATCGTCAGGCAGCGATTCCCTGAGCCTCCTGATGTCAGCGTCCAACGGCCCGATCGTCTCGACCGACCGCCTAGCGGCGCACCTCGACGACCCGGCGTGGATCGTCGTCGATTGCCGCTTCGACCTGGCCGATCCGGCCGCCGGGGAACAAGCCTACCGTGAGGCACACATCCCGGGTGCACGCTACGCACACCTCGACCGGGATCTGTCGGCAGCCAAGAACGGAACGAACGGACGCCACCCCTTGCCCGGTCGCCCGGCGATCGCGGCCACGTTCGGCCAGCTCGGGATGACCCGCGGCCATCAGATCGTGGCCTACGACCAGGGTGGCGGCATGTTCGCCAGTCGGCTCTGGTGGATGGTGCGCTACGCCGGCCACGACCGGGTCGCCGTGCTCGACGGCGGATGGGTGAAGTGGCAGGGTGAGGATCGCCCGAGCCAGGCGGGCACCGAGCGCGCGACACCGACCACCTTCGCCCCGTCGTGGCGAACCGCGCTCCTCGTCGACGCGGCCACGGTGGCCCGCGACGTGGGCAACCCGGACGTCACGCTGCTCGATGCCCGAGCGGCCGAGCGGTACGCCGGCTCGACGGAACCACTCGATCCAGTGGCGGGCCACATTCCCGGCGCCGTCAATCATCCGTGCCAGACCAACCTCCTGCCGGACGGGACCTTCGACGAGCCAGACGCCCTCAGGCAACGGCTCGGAGCGGTCCTGGGAACGGCAACGCCGGATCAGATCGTCTCCTACTGCGGGTCGGGCGTGACCGCGTGCCACAACCTGCTGGCGCTGGCGCTGGCGGGCCTCGACGGCGGCAAGCTCTACGCCGGCTCGTGGAGCGAGTGGTGCAGCGACCCGGCCCGACCCATCGAGCGGACGCCCGAGACCTCCTGACGCGAGCGGTCCTGGTCGTCCTGTCGGCCCTCCTCGCCTCGTCGGGCTGCGCCTCCTACGCCTACCTGGCGCCGGAGCTCATCCCGGTACCGCCGGAAGAACTCGAGGTTCCCGACCTCAGCAATCGATCGACGCTGCGGATCGTGGTTCTCGGCGATGCCGGGACAGGGGGCGACCGCCAGCGGGACGTCGGTGAGGCGATGCGCGACGTCTGCGCCCTGCCGGACATCGGGGCGTGCGACCTTGCGCTCGTCGGCGGCGACAACATCTACGCGAAGGGCGTGCGCGGCGTCGACGACACACAGTTCCAGGAGAAGTTCGAGGCGCCCTACCGCGACCTGGGCAACCTGCCCTTCTGGCTCCTCCCGGGCAACCACGACTGGCGGAGGCCCGAGTCGGTCCAGGCCGAGATCGACTACTCGCGGCGCAGCCCGCGCTGGCGGATGCCGCACAACTACTACCCCGTCCCGGGTCTGCCCGCGTGGTTGCGAGTCTACGGGCTCGATACCACCGTCATCTTCGATCTGGCGCGAGAGAACGAACCGGTCAAGGTCGCCGCCCTCGAACGCTCGCGCGACGAGCAACTCTCGGCGCTCGAGTCCGCCCTGTGCCCGGGCGGGGGCTGGAAACTGCTCTTCGCACACCACCCCGTGTACTCGAGCGGACCGCACGCCCTCGAAGGGGGTCAGGCCGGTGTCGCACCCGAGATCCTGGCTACGCTCGAGCCCCTCATCCAGCGATGCGGCATCCAGATCTTCTTCGCCGGGCACGACCACCACCAGGAGCACATACGGGCCGATGGCTTCGAGCAGATCACCCAAGGCGCAGGCGGGCGGGGCCTCCGCGACCTCGCACGGGGCCTGCCCGACGCCGCGAGCCGCACGGGCTACGCCGAGCACGGGTTCGCCCTGGTGACGATCGAACCCGAGTCGGTCGAGGTCGTCTTCTACGGCGCCGACCGTGGCGGCGCGGCCAGGAGACTCTATGGCTGGGACGCCACGCTAGCCGACTACCGCTGACCGTCGAACTCGCTCTGCGATCGGCCCGCGGACGTCCGACTAGCCAGGACCGAAGACGATCCGGACGAGCCAGAGCGTCATGCCTGGCACGTAGGTGATGAGCAGTACCGCCCCCAGGAGCAGCAGCGTGTAGGGCAGGGTCGACCGGTAGACCTCGGTCAATGGCTTGTCGAACCGGTACGACGAGAGGAACAGATTCTCCCCCATCGGCGGCATCAGATAACCCAGCTCCATGTTCGCCAGGAACACGATGCCAAGGTGCACCGGGTCGATCCCGTAGGCCGCGGCGATCGGCGCGATGAGCGGCACGACGACGACGATGGCGGAATAGATGTCCATCATCGCGCCCACCAGGATCAGGAACGCGTTCAGGGCGAGCAGAAAGAGCATCGGCGACTCGATGTGGGCCTGCACCCAGTCGAGCGCCATCGTCGGGATCTCGGCGATGATGAGGAAGTTCGTGAACCCGAGCGCGACGCTCAGGATGATCATGAACCCGCCGATCAGCGTGCCGCACTCGACGAAGATGCGCGGCAGGTCGCGCCGGACCGACAGGCCGCGCTGGATGAAACATTCCACGACGAAGGTGTACAGCACCGTCAGGGCCGCCGCCTCAACCAGCGTGGTGTAGCCGCCCGCGATGCCGCCGAGCACGACACCCGGCAGCAGCAGTTCCCACTTGGCCTCCCAGATCGCGCCCATGGCGTCACGCGCCACGAACGGCGTGCGGACGACGCCACGCAGCCAGCCCTGGCTCGCTCCCCACCCCGCCACGACGACCACGAGCAAGATGCCCGGCAGCAGCCCGCCGACGAAGAGCTGCGCGTAGTCGATGTTGGCATAGAACCCGTAGAGGAAGACTGGCAAGCTCGGAAACCAGAGCAAGCCGATCGAGCCAGAGACCGTCACCAGGCCCAGCGACGTCTGCTCCGGGTACTTGGCCCGAACGAGGACCGGCAGCAGCAAGCCGCCCATCGAGAGAATCGTGATACCCGACGCGCCGGTCAGCGGCGTGAAGAACGCCAGGACCAGCGTGGCCACGATGGCCAACCCGCCGGGCATCCAGCCGACGCATGCCGTGAACAGCCGTGTCAGCCGCCGGCTGGCACTTCCCTCGGCCAGCAGATAGCCCGCTAGGGCGAAGAGCGGAATCGCGGGCAGCATCGGCGAAGCGGTGAGGCGGTAGGTCTCGCCCGGCACGGCGTTGGTCGGCGTGCCGTCATCCCAGAAGAGCACGAGCGCCGCGCCGCCGATGGCGGTGAAGATCGGCATGCCGAGCGCGGTGGACGCGATGATGACGAGTGTGGCCGGCAGGACAACGCCGACGGTCTCCGGAACGGCGGTGAACGCTAGTGGAATCAGCAGACCGACGGCCGCGATCGCCCGGCCGGGCCAGTCGCTGGCCGCGTGCCAGATCAGCCGTCCGGTGATCGCGCCGAACCCGATCGGCAGCACGGCGAGGACGACCCAGATCGGCACGTCCCAGGCGACGCCATCACCGAACTCCCGCTCGATCTGGACGAAGTCGAGGCTGGCCACCACCAGCGTCGTGGTCACCGCGACGGCGATCGCCGAGGTGAAGATCTTGACCGGACGCTGGGCGCGAGGTGCAAGGAATCGCTGGGTGGACAGGGCAAGCAGCCGTTCCGACCGTGCCGCGAGCACGGCGCCCAGCACGGTGATCCAGAGCGTGAGGTTCTGAACGACGACGATCGAGCCAGAGATCCCTCGGCCGACAGTGACGCGGCCGACAATCTCGATGAGCGGCAGGATCGCCATCACCGCGAGAACGGTGACGACCAGCGCGTTTTCGAAACGGAAGTGGAAGGGAGGCCGCTCGGACGGCTGCATGACTCCGGCTGGACCGTGCCTAGCGAGATGCGCGGTATTCGTCGCGCAGGCTGAGCACCTCGTCGTAGATGTCGGCCGGACAGTAGTCGCCGCGCAGCCTGGGATAGACCTCGGCCATCTCCTGAGTCCAGGCGCGGCGGGTGGCCGCATCGGGCGTGTTGACCGTCAGCCCACGTTTGGACATCTCGGCCACCGAATCCTCATCCATCTGACGTATCTCGCTGCGCAACTCCGAGCCTGCCCGGTGCGCCGCGTCGAGCATGGCACTACGGTGCTCGGCGGGCAGGCGACCCCATACGCGCGCGCTCATCACCGTACCGCCGATCAGCGGCAACACCCGTACACCCAGCATGTGGGGCGTCAGCCTGTGCAACTCCTGCAGCTGTGCGAAGAGCGGGACCATGGGCACTGCGTCGATCATGCCGGTTTGCAGCGAGGTCACGAGATCCACGAGCGACAAGGGCACGACGTTGAAACCGAACGACTTGTACAGGCTCTCGGATTCGGGATCGCCCGCTGAAACGAACAACTTCGTCCGGCGCAGGTCGTCGGGCGTGTGAGCGGCGTCCTTGGTGAAGGCGTGCACCCAGCCACCATCGGCCCAGTTGAGCACCTTGAAGCCGCGGGCTTCGATCCGCGCCTCCAACGTCGGTGCGATGCGGTCCCGCACGTAGTCCAGCTCGGCGTAGGATTCGATCAAGAGTGGAATCTGGAGGCAGGACACGCCCTGGTCGATGCGCGACAGCCCGACCGAGGACAGCGCGACGGCCTGCAGCTGGCCCTGGCGCACCTTGCGCACCATCTCGATCTCATCGCCCAGCGCGCCCCCGGCGAAAATCTGCACGCGCACGCCGCCGTCCGACACCCGCCGCCACTCCTGAGCCATGAACTGCAGCGTCTCGTCCCAGAGCGATCCATCCGGCACGACCGTGCCGATGCGGATGCGCTGGCCGCCGCGCTGCGCGCCGACGACGGCCGTGGCTGCCGCCACAATGAGGGCCATGGCCGCGACGAACCGAACCGAGCGAAAGATCTGCATCAGCATTGCCCCGAATTGCCTCGCGCCGCGCCCCGGGCCTAGCCCTGGGGTTCCAGCTCCAAGAATAAGTCCTCGATCCGCTCCAACAGCCACGTCGCCCGCCGCTGCGCGATAACATTGACTAGCCGGTTGTCCGGCGTCTCGTCGGGATCGACAGCCATCGCCAACTCCATCATCTCACGGAACTCCGCGCCGTTCTGCGTCGGCACCGACACCGCTTCGGCGTAGGCGACGTGCAGCCCCGCGCTCCGCCCGCCCGACAGCACCAGGGCGCGGTCGTAGTGGCGTCGGATCTCGTCGTAATCGGGTTGACCCGGGACGGCGCCAGCGAAGACCACCGTGAACTCGTGCAGCGCGCCGCTGTCCCATGCCTCGTCGAGCTCGAGAGCGCGTTCGAGGACGGCGTCGACCTCTGGCAACCGGGCCAGCATCGCGGCCGAACCTGGCGACACCGAGATCCCCAGCCCCAGCGCTGCGGCGGTCCAGTACATGAGCGGCAGGTCACGCTCCTCGTCACCGGACTCGATGGCGGCCACCGCCGCATCGGGATCGCTCACCAGGCGAGCACTGAACCCGCGATGGTCCCGCTCGAGGCCGCGCAGGCAATAGCCGAGGGCCCGCTGATACAGCCGTCGCGCGCGGGTCCGCAGCGCGCGGCCGCGATCGAGGTCGATCTCCATCGCGACCTCCCCCGGGTAGTCGACGTAGGCGTAGGAATAGAGCACGAAGCCGCGGCACGCGGTCAGTAGCAGCCCCCGGTGTTCGGGTGACTCGGCAAGCAGGCTCTCGGTCAGCTTCAACCCGAACGGTAGCGCGGCGCCGACGAGTTCGAGATCCTCGTCGCTCTCAAAGACCGAGTCGCCCTCGGCCAGCGCGTTGCCGACCATGTTGATCGCGTAGGTCTTCGGCGAACAGCCAGAGAGCGCCGGCGTCAGGAGCACGACGCCAAGAATCTGGAGCCACCGGCGAGTGGGCATGAACACGGGTCTCGGGTCTCGCGTGTGCGGGCGATGAACGAGCGTGCCGGTCTAGGCGCGCGAAGGCACCGTCTCGCCAGGCGCCGCCTTGGACTTGGCCGGAACCGCGCCGCCATCACCGGCGAGTTCGTCGCGGAGCATCACCGACACATTGGCCAGGAACTCGGCTAGCGGAATATCCCCCGCGTCGACCTTCTTCAAGAGCTGGCGCTGGGCACGGTACTCGAGGTTCTCGATCCCGGCCTTGCTCTGCAGCAGCCGCCAAGCCTTCCGGCGCTCGACGCAGAACAGGACCATCTGCCGCGACAGCAACTGGTACACGACCTTCTCCCCCACCTCGGTCGCAATGTAGACGCCGAAGTCGGGCACAAACGAACGGTGATCGGGACCGAGAAACCTGCGATGCACGACGTCGTCGAACGTCAGGCGCGGCAAGATGTCGTCGAGGTGCGTGTAGTTCGTCAGATCCGCTTCCTTCACCTTCTTCAGGTGGCGGCGGAACCGGGCCTCCGTGGCGCACCAGTGGGCGACGGTGTAGCGATACTTCTCCTTCGTCGCCTTGTGCTTCGCCTCCCACCAGTCGGTCTTCGGCGACGGATTCCCCTTCAGGTCGAGCGCCTCGGCGTAGATTTCGCCGCGCATCGGATTGAACACGAACTCGGGCATCCCGCGCGAGTCGCGGATCCGTTGCGCCTGCGCCACCGACATGTCGTCGGCCACGCCGTGCTCGGGTTGACAGGCCGTGAAGCACTGGAAGAACGCCGTGCCGCGGTAGTCGAGGCCGTCGAGCAACGCCCGGTAGAACTTCGGCGCATTGGCCAGCGAGACCTGCGCGACGAACGGCGAGCCGTGGCCGGCCGTGAACGTTTCGGCGACGCTCTTCTTCTCGACGAGCTTACCTTGCGTCGCCTTGCCCATCTGGTTCATGTCGTAGCCACCAGGCATCGCCGACGAGTCGGAGTTCTGGCCGCCCGTGTTCGAGTAGACCTGCGTGTCGAGCATCAGCATCTTCACGTTCGGTCGGTTCTGCAGGATGACCTTCGACAGGTTTTGATAACCGATGTCGCCCATGCCGCCGTCGCCGCCGATCGCCCAGGCTTTCGGCAGTTCCGTAATCTCCTGGCGCGTCATCAGCGTGTCGGTGAAGTGCGTGTAGTCGAAGTAGTCCTGCTCCGAGCAGGCCGGGCCGTCGCCGAGCAGCGCATCGGCGATCCGCTCTGGAACGACCGAACGGCGGGAGTGCCCCATGATGAAGCTCTCGCCGAACAGCCAGGTGATCGTCGCGCCATCCTGGAACAGCGAGTTCATCCACGGGTACGGATGCGGGTTGTTGGGCGGCGTCGAGCCATAGACCGTGTTGCAGCCGGTGTTCGCGCCCATCGCCATGACCGACATGCCGTTGGCCAGACGGCCCTCCTGCACCTGCAGATCCTTGTGGTTGAAGGCATCCTGGCGCATGATGCTCACCAGCGCGTCGATCACCTCCTGGTCCGACACATCGCCGCGGTGCTCGAGCCGGGCTTCGGTATCGGCGTCGTTCTCACCGCCGAGGCCCATCAGCAGGTGCGCGACGACCCGTCGCACGCGCCCGTAGTCGGCCTTGTCATCGTCCGCGAGCGCCGCCAACCTGGCCATCCCCCGTTCGACGAGCTGATCCGCCTTGTCCCGCAGCCGATCGGCCTTGGCGTGGAACAGCGGCCGCATGTAGGCCTCGGTGACCGACGCCACCGCACGGAGGACACTCTTCTCGCCGCAGCCGGCGCACGCGCCGTCACCCGAGGCGAGCCCGTCGTAGTTTCTCCGCACCATCAGATGGTTGCGGAGCGCGGCTTCCTTCGAGTCGAGCGGCGCGTTCTCGTCGTAGAGCCCCAGGTAGCGCTGTGGCGTATCGGGCAGCGTGTTCAGGAACGCCATCTGGCTCAGGTGCTCGGCGTTCAACTCGTCGGTCTCCGGCATCATCCGCAGCGCGTCGTGGTCGCCACAGACCTCCACGCACGCGGCGCAGCCCTTGCACAGGTCGGAGACGGTGATCATGAAGACGCCGCCGTCGCCCACGCTCTTCTTCTCCTTCGCGGCGAAGATGGCGTTCACCTTGTTGAAGGCGGCCGGGATCTTGTCGACGACGGCGTACAGCTCGTCGCGCGTCGCCTGCGAGATGCTGCCGTTCAGCCCATCGAACTCCGCCTTGACGACATCGGCGAATGTTGTACTCTCCTTGGCTTTCGCGATCTCGCGCATCTTCGCGCGGGCCGACTTGTCGACCTCGGGCAGCGCATCGAGGAGCGCGCGGCGTTCGGCCGGCGCCGAGACGTAGTGCATGATCGCCGAACGCAGGACGGTGCTGAGGTCCTGCGCCGTGTTTGGCAGCGCGGTGTCGGGGCACGCCACGATGCATTCCATGCACTGCGTGCAGTTCTCGGCGATGTAGACCGGCGTCTCTCGCCGGGCCACGTACTTCGACGACGTCGCGCCGGTCGCGGACGCCATCATGCCGACCGAGGCCAGCGGCGTCGCGGCCTGATCGTAGCCCTTGCCAGCCCGGAACTCGTTGTCGAAGTAGCCGATCTCGTAGACCGGCGCGCGACACGGCTGCTCCATCGGCGCGTCGCCACCGTAGTACTTGTGGCTGTCGGCCATCGGTAGCAAGGTTTGGCCGCGCATACTCGACCGATCGGGCGCTTCCTGCTGGCCCAGCTCCAACCGATGAAGCCGGCTGAAGCCCTGCGCCATGACCTCCATGTTCGAGTCGACGACCGCGTCGCCGAACCGTCCGAACTTCTTCACGTACTGTCGACGCACGACGTTTTCGAAGTGGTCTCTTTCGATCTTGTTGTCCTGGAGGAACGTCGAGACGCCGAAGAACGCGCCGAGGAAGGCATTGCCCTGCATCCGCAGCTGCAGATCGGCCCGGCTCGTGGCGTTCCGCGCGATCTCGAAGCCCGGCAGCAGGTAGACCTGGATGTCGTTGTCGATGATGAATTCGCGCTGGCGCGGCGGAATCCGCTCCCAGGCCTGCTCCGGCGTCTCTTCGGATTCCCAGACGAACGCGCCGCCCGGCACCAGTCCCTCGAGCGGATTCGCGTGCGTGAAGACCCGCGGGTCGCAGCAGAGCACGACGTTCACGTGGTGGAGGTCGCAATTGACGCGGATCCGCTCCGGCGCCGCGACCAGGAAGTACGACGTGGGCGCGCCCTTCTTCTCGGAGCCGTACTTAGGGTTGGCGCTGACGTGCACCAACTCGTTCAGCCGGCCGTGCTCGTCGTAGGCCTTCTCGCGCTCGGCGACGAACCGGCCCATCTCGCCGATGATCTCGCCCAGGTTCTTCCCGGTCGTGATCATCCCCCAGCCGCCGATCGAGTGGAACCGGACGGCGATGGCGCCCTCGGGCAGCAGCGACGGCGTCTCGTCGGACTTCACCTCGTAGGGATGATCGACCCCAAGCACGAAGAACGAGTCGCCGTCCGCGGCACGCCGCCCATCGGTCCGCGCGCCGCCGTCCGCGGCGTACTCGTAGGCGCCGAGGATGTGCTCGGGCCGGAAGTCACGCGAGCCGAGACCGTAGACGCCGTTGAAGAGTCGCGGGATCTCGGCCGCCGCCACCGCCGGGAACCCCTCCTCCGCCGGGTGCCCCTCGATGATCAGCGCCTTGTTCAGCGCCGTGCGTGTGTCGCGACCCAGGGGGTTGTCACCGGCCAGCGCCTCATCCGTGCGCTCGAAGATGATGGCGTTCTTCTTGCCCCGAAGCGCCTCGACCACGGCTCGCTCGGGGAACGGCCTGACGACGTTGAGGTGGATCGACCCGACCTTGGCACCCCGCGCGGCCCGGAGATGATCGACCGCGGCTTCGCAGTTCTCCGCCGCCGACCCCAGCGAGACGAACACCGTCTCGGCATCGTCGGTCTTATACTCGGTGACCAGGCCATAGGTCCGTCCGGTGAGCCGGCCGAACTCCTCGTAGGCTTGCTCGAGGAAGGGCAGAATCGACTCGACGAAGTTGTTCCGCCTGGCGACGACGCCCTGCATGTAGTGCTCCTGGTTTTGCACCGGCCCGAGCAGGATCGGGTTCTCCAGATCGAGCATCCGCGGCACGCGGCGACGTGTCGGACCGAACAGCTGGCGTTGCGCCTCGGTCGGGCAGTCGATGGTGTCGTCGGCGTCGCCGAGGAACTCCCGGATCAGATCGGCTTCGTGCTTGTAGAAGGTCCGCTCCAGGTGCGACGTCAGGAACCCATCCTGGATGTTCATACCTGGGTTCAGCGACAGTTCACACACCTTGCGCAGGATCAGCGCCTGGTCGGCCGCCTGCTGGGCGTCCTTGCCGAACAGCATGATCCAGCCGACGTCGAGCACGGCGTACACGTCGTCGTGGCCGCAGTGGACGTTCAACGCGTGCTTGGTCAGGGCTCTCGCCGCCACCTCGAGCACCATCGTCGAGAGCTTGCCCGGCGCGTGGTAGTACTGCTCGCTCGCGTAGACGATCCCCTGGCCCGACGTGAAGTTGACGACGCGGCGACCGGTCACCGACAGCGCGGTCGCGCCGCCCTGTGCCGCGTGCTCGCCCTCGGCCTCGATCGCCAGGGTGGACCCGCCGAAGACATTGAGATTCCCCTCGGCGAACGACAGCTGGTAGTTCTCGCCCATCTCGGTCGACGGCGTGATCGGGAAGAACACGCCGCCATCGGTCAGGCGGGCCTCGGTGTGATAGGCCACCAGTTGGTTGCCGTTCGTCGTGACCCGGATGCCCGGGAATCGCGGTTTCTCGCTCATGTACGATTCTGAGTCCGACAGAGGCCCAGGCGTCCGGCCGAGTGGCCGGACCCGCGCCCGAGGACCGCTGTGCTAAGAGGGCCGCCCGTCGAACGGCGGGCCGCTCGTGTCGATCGCCAAGTCTTCTGGTGACTCCAGGCGCGTCCGCGCTGCTCCCCTACGGATCGACACAAGGCGAAGGAACAGTGGAACACCTGAACAGGGAACAGGATAGCACGTTCCGGGTCAACCCCAAGGGCGGAAACCTGGCCGGACAATGGCCCGAGCGGGCGCCCAGAAATCGGCATCACAGGCGCTTCCACTCTCCCGCCGAAGCCGTATACTCGCCCCACACTTCCAGAGGAGGCTTTCCATGAGCGGACTTAGGTCTGACGCCCAACAGCCATTCGGTGGCGTGTCCCGTCGCGGTTTTCTCGGTGGTTCCCTGGCAGCGCTCGCGGGCGGTCTCGCGACTCCCGCCCTCGGCGAGGCCAGCGACGCCCAGGCCTGGCGCGAGCGCGTCCGGCCGGCGGGCGCGCTGGACGCGGCCTACTGGGCACGGGTCCGCCGCGAATTCAACATGGTCGACGACATCAGCTACATGAACAACGGCACGATGGGCCCGCTCCCGACGCCGGTGGTCGAAGCCCAGACCCGCTACCTCCGGGAACTGGCGGCTGACCCGCGCGCCAGGCGCGACACGGAGCTGGTTCGCGAAAAGCTCGCCAACTTCGTTGGCGCCGACGCCGACGAGGTCCTGTTCACCCGCAGCACGACCGAAGGCATGAAGGTCTTCTGCCGCGGCCTCGATCTCAACCCGGGCGACGACGTCCTGATGTCATCGCACGAGCATCCGGGCGGCTACGGCCCCTGGCGCGCGCGCGAAGATCGCGACGGTGTCGTCGTGCGGACCGTCGATATCCCCGCCCCGCCCGAGAGTGCCGCCCAGGTCATCGACATCTGCGAGCGGGCGATCCGGCCGGAAACGAAAGTGCTCGTCGTCAGCTACCCGATCTTCGTCACGGGCCTGCTGATGCCGATCGCTGGGCTCGCGGAGATGGCCCACCGCCACGACGTCCTGCTCTCGGTCGACGGCGCGCATGCGCTGGGGATGCTCGACCTCGACCTGCACGCCATGGGCTGCGACCACTTCGCGACGGCCGGTCAGAAGTGGCTGCTCGCCGGGAGCGGCACCGGCATGGCCTACTTCAGCCGCAACGTCCAGGACCGGATCTGGGGCGACATGTGGCGGCGGACGCCGGCCGAGGGCGCCCGGAAGTACGAGTCGTCGGGCCAGCGCCACATGCCGTCGCTCTGGGGCATGGGCGATGCCATCGACTTCCACTCGGCGATTGGAAAGACGAACATCCAGAGTCGGGTCCGGTCGCTCGCCACGCGGCTGAAGGACGGTTTGGCGGAAATTTCGGGCGCCGGTGTGGGCACGTCGGGCTCAGCCGAGATGAGCGGCGGGCTGACGACCTTCTACGTCGACGGCGTGCCGAAGGCCAACATGACGAAGGCGTTAATGGACCGCGAGCGGATCTACATGCCGGGCAGCGGCCTGAACGACTTCTCCTGCCGGGCCTCGACCCACTTCTACAACACGGAGGACGAGGTCGACCGCGTGCTGAGCGTTGTGCGCCACGTCGCGGAAAATCGCGCGACGTACTCGGACGCCTAGGAGCGGCGCAGGGCGGACTCTCAGAAGATGGGCGCAGGGCAGGGCTTTGGCCCTTCCATGAGAGAGCCAGCCGGTGTCAAGGCCGCCGGTCGGTCAGGGGGCACACGCTTCCATCCGCACTCTCGAGGATCTCGCTATTGAGATCGGTGCATGCTGAGGTCCGTGCGTGCC